>Ga0185299_10000172_pt1 | contig 201397 bp, 173 predicted proteins | sample PaiPotPPA55metaG_FD_128002 | JGI IMG/M metagenome (GOLD analysis project Ga0185299, IMG submission 128002) | Iron sulfur acid spring bacterial and archeal communities from Banff, Canada, to study Microbial Dark Matter (Phase II) - Paint Pots PPA... ...
GCCAAAATCAAGCTGCAGTACTTCCGTTCCAAGATCTGCACCCCGGTCAAGCACAAGCTCGTCGTCAAGGGCCTCGGCTTCACTCGTCTCAACCAGATCGTCGAGCGTGAAGACACCCCCTCCATCCGTGGCATGGTCGCCAAGGTTCCCCATCTCGTCCGCGTCGTCGAGTAGTCGCGACCCGCACAACCGCACCACCCCGTCAGGGCCAAATCATATGCGAGTCGGCGAAGAGCATAAGCTGCTTCACCGGCGTTAAGCGAGGAAACAATGGCAATCCGTAATCTCTCCAATCTCCGCGCCCCCAAGAAGGCGAACGAAAATAAGAAGCGTATCGGCCGCGGTATGGGTTCGGGCATGGGCAAAACCTCCACCCGCGGACACAAGGGTCAGGGCTCCCGCTCCGGCTCCTCTCTCATGCGCGGCTTCGAAGGCGGTCAGATGCCCCTTCACCGTCGTCTGCCCAAGCGCGGCTTTACCAACATCTTCCGTGTCGAGTACCAGGTCCTCGGCCTCGACCGCGTCGCTGAGATTGCCGCCGCCGAAAATGTCACCGAGTTCACCCTGGACAAGATCGTCGCCCTTGGCCTGCTCCGCAAGAAGAACGGCCTCATCAAGGTCCTCAACAACGGAGAGATCAAGACCGCGGTCACCGTCCACGCCCACAAGTTCTCCAAGACCGCCCAGGAAGCGATCGAGAAGGCCGGCGGCAAGGCCGTTCTCATCGGCTAGACGAGCAGTTAGAATAGAGTGGCAGGCGAGGGCACACGCCCTCGCGTCGCCGTTTCATCAGGACCACAGTTTCTCCCGAGGTATCAGCACCCGATGTTCGAGAAAATCGCAAACATCTTCAAAATCCCCGACCTCCGCAAGCGCGTTCTCTTCACGCTTGGCATGCTGGCCGTCTATCGTCTCGGTTCGCACATCCCCACCCCCGGCATCAACGCCGACATGCTCGCCCAGTTCTTCAATCAGAACTCCGGCTCAGCCCTCGGCCTGGTCGACCTCTTCTCCGGCGGCAACCTCCGCAAGCTCACCGTCTTCGCCCTCGGCATCATGCCGTATATCACGGCGTCGATCATCTTCCAGCTGCTCACCGTCATCTATGAGCCGCTCGCGAAGCTCCAGAAGGAAGGCGAACTCGGCCGCCGCAAGATCACCCAGTGGACCCGGTACGTCACCGTCCTGCTCGGCATCGTGCAGTCCTTTGCCATCGCCCTCACGCTGACCAACACCAGCACCGGCCAGTCGATGGTCACCATCCCGCGCAGCGCCTTCATCCCCCTCTGCGTCATCACCCTCACCGCGGGCACCGCCTTCATCATGTGGCTGGGCGAACAGATCACCGAGCGCGGCATCGGCAACGGCATGAGTCTGCTCATCTTCGCCGGTATTGTCGTAGGCCTGCCCAAGGGCGTCGAGAACCTCTATGAGAAGGCTCGCGACAGCGCTTGGGGAGCGCTCACCCCCCTCGCCATCATCGTCCTCATCGCCGGAATGGTCGCCGTCGTCGCTTTCATCGTCTTTGTCGAACGCTCAGAGCGCCGTATCCCCGTCCAGTACGCCAAGCGCATCGTCGGGCGCAAGATGATGGGTGGCCAGTCCACGCACCTTCCCCTCAAAGTCAACTCCGGCGGCGTTATGCCGGTCATCTTCGCCAGCTCCATCCTATCGGCCCCTCTGCTCTTCTCCGGCGCTCATATCTTCGGCTACTCCCTGCAGGACTCTACTTTCTTCGGCCCGATCTTCCGCGCCATCGCCCCTGGCGAACCCTGGTACGAAGTCCTCCAGATCATCGCCATTATCTTCTTCGCTTACTTCTATATCTCCATCGTCTTCCGCCCCGATGACATCGCCGACAACATGCGCAAGTACGGCGGCTTCATCCCCGGCATCCGCCCCGGCAAGCGCACCGCCGACTTCATCAACGATGTGCTCACCCGCATTACGCTGGTCGGCGCGATCTACCTTGTCATCATCACCATCATTCCGACATTCCTCATTAGCGGAATTCATTTCAATCACCTCTGGCTCATCGGGTCCGTCTTTGACCACCTGCCAAGCTGGATGACGAACGGTCTCGGCGTCAACTTCTACTTTGGTGGCACGTCGCTGCTCATCGTCGTCGGCGTCGCCATGGACACCGTCCAGCAGATCGAATCGCAGCTCATCATGCGCCACTACGACGGCTTCACTCCAAAGAGCGGCCGCATCCGTGGCCGCAAGAGCTGGTAGGGAAGTCAACCCCTTGACCACAAGTACCCTGACGACTACATCGACGACGGCCTCGGCAGAGAATGATTTTCTGCCCGGGCCAGTTCTTCTTTTAGGCGCTCCCGGCGTCGGCAAAGGCACGCAGGCCAAGGCCCTCATGGCCGCTTACGGCATTCCCCAGATCTCGACCGGTGACATCCTCCGCGCCAACATCTCAAAGGGCACCACCCTCGGCGAGCAGGCCAAGGCCCTCGTTGATCAGGGCACACTCGTCCCAGACGATCTCGTCAACCAGATGGTCGCCGATCGCCTCAAGCAACCCGACACGCGTCGTGGTTACATCCTGGACGGCTTCCCCAGAACCCTCAACCAGGCCGCGTGGCTCGATGCGCAACTCGCCACAGATCCCACTACCCTGCCGGTTGTTGCCATCAGCATTACCGTCGAGTACGAGCAGCTTCTCCACCGCATTACTGGCCGTCGCATCTGCCCCGCTGACCACATCTACAATATCTATTCGCAACCGCCCAGCATTCCTGGCATCTGTGACGTAGATGGCTTCCCCCTCGTTCAGCGCCCCGACGACTCCGAGGCCGTCTTCACCGAACGCATGAAGACGTTCGAATCCCAAACGGCGCCGGTCATCGAGCACTATCGCAACCAGGGCCGCTTCGAAGAGATTAATGGCGATCAGCAAGTAGAGCAGGTGACCGCCGGAATCATCTCCGCGCTCAAACGTCTGCGCCACAATTCGAACGAGTAGCATCGGGACCAGTAGCCCTTATGGCCATCATGATCAAAACGCCGCAGGAGATCGAGAAGATGCGGATCTCCGGCATGGCCCTCCGCCAGGTTCACAACGCCATCGCGCCCCACGTCGTCCCGGGAGCCTCGACCATGGACCTCGAAGAGATCGCCGTCAAAAAAATCGCTGAACTAGGCGCCATCGCCGCCTTCAAGGGCTACCACGGCTACCCCGCCGCCCTCTGCACCTCCGTCAACGATGAGGTCGTCCACGGCATCCCCAACGCCAAGCGCATCCTCAAAGAGGGTGACATCCTCTCCATCGATTGCGGCGTCATTATCGACGGCTACTACTCCGACGCCGCCGTCACTTACCCCATTGGCAAAGTCAGCCCCCAAACCTGCAAGCTCCTCGAAGTCACCCAGGCCTCTCTCGAAAAGGCCATCCAGCAGTGCCAGGTCGGCGGCCGCCTCGGCGACATCTCAGCCGCCGTCCAGGAGCTCTGCGAGGCCGAAGGCTTCGGCGTCGTTCGCGAGTTCGTCGGCCACGGAATCGGCCGCGCCATGCATGAAGACCCCCAGGTCCCCAACTTTGGGGACCCCGGCAAGGGTCCCCGCCTCAAGGCCGGTATGGTTCTCGCCATCGAGCCCATGATCAACGCCGGCGGCCCTGAAGTCCGTGTCCTCAAGGACGGTTGGACCGCAATTACCATCGATGGCAGCTACAGCGCCCACTTTGAGCACACCGTAGCCATAACAAAAGATGGGCCCCAAGTGTTGACACTCTAGGAAAATAGACCGGTTTTGGGGTACTATAAGAGATGCTGTGTGTGCAAGTGCACATTCCGGCACATTCGGCTGAGGCCACAAACTCCAGCCTAAACAGAAGTACGGAAACAAAGGGGCTTAGCCTCCCACCTTTCCAAAGGAGATCGTTTGTCGAAGGAAGATGCAATTGAAGTGATGGCGGTGGTCGTCGAGACCCTGCCAAATGCGATGTTCAAGGTTGAGCTTGAAAACAAGCACCAGGCCCTTGCTCACGTCTCTGGACGCATGCGCAAAAACTTCATCCGCATCCTCCCCGGCGACCGCGTCGCGATTGAGCTCAGCCCATACGATCTCAACCGCGGCCGCATTGTCTACCGCTACAAGTAGACGTCGGTAACGGGAACCCATCCCGTCTCCATCGTGGGTTACTCAAGCGCTTTTGCACTTGGGGATTAGGTCAGGGCTTCAGCCCTGACATCTAGTAGCGCTTGTTTCGCGGGCTTTAGCCCCGGGCGTTGTTCTCCGTTCCACCGGCTCTACGTTGCAAGAAAAAGAAGGGAATCATAATGAAGGTTCGTGCCTCAGTAAAGAAAATCTGTGACAAGTGCAAGGTCATTCACCGCCGTGGTGTGGTGCGTGTCATCTGCGAGAACGCAAAACACAAGCAGCGCCAAGGATAAACGGGGCGGGCAAAGGGAAAGCCTTCTACCTCCCTATTCCCTACACCCTGCCGTACCGGCCCCGCCGGGCTAGTTAGCCGAAGTCAAGGCTTGCGTTGAACCCGTCGGACTTGCCGCCAACAAATCACCCCGCTCCGTGGCGAAGCCACCCGAGCCCAACCGAAAAGGAACCCCATGGCACGTATTGCTGGAGTCGATGTCCCTAACAACAAACAGGCGCGCATCGGTCTCACTTACATCTTCGGCATCGGCAACTCTCGCGCCGCCAAGATCCTCGCGAAGGCGGACGTCGATCCCTTTGCGAAGTTCGGCACGCTCGACGAGGACGCGCTGAACCGCATCCGTCAGGTCATTGAAGCTGAGGGCCAGATCGAAGGCGATCTCCGCAAGGACATCTCTCTCAACATCAAGCGCCTCATCGAAATCCAGTCCTACCGTGGCCTCCGCCACCGCCGCTCGCTCCCGGTTCGTGGACAGCGCACCCACACCAACGCTCGCACCCGCAAAGGCCCACGCAAGGGAACCGTTGCCGGTAAGAAGAAAGCGACGAAATAAGACATGGCGAAGACACAGAACACCAAGGGCACAGCAGCAAAGCCCCGCAAGAACAAGAAATTCAAGAAGCGCGAACGCAAGAATGTTCCATTTGGCCTCGTCTTCATTCAGGCCTCGTTCAACAACACCATCGTCACCATCACCGACCAGGTGGGCAACACGCTCAGTTGGAAATCGTCCGGCTCGCTCGGCTTCCGCGGCTCCCGCAAGGGTACCCCGTTCGCCGCGCAGCAGGCCGCCGTCGGTGCAGCCAACGCGGCCCGCGACCACGGTGTCCGCTCGGTCGATGTGCGCGTCTCCGGTCCCGGCTCCGGCCGCGAGTCCGCGATCCGCGCCCTCGCCACCACCGGCATCGAAGTCCGCAGCATCCGCGACGTTACGCCGATGCCGCACAACGGCTGCCGTCCGCCCAAGCGCCGCCGCGTCTGACGCCTCTTCTTTCTTCTCTGCTGTCATCCTGAGCAAAAGCGAAGGATCCCGAAGAAGCCTCAGCTGCGGCAAAACGTTTGTATCTTTCAGCCACGAATACGGACAGCCTCAGAACTCCGGGGCTGTCCGGAAAATCGCAACAGGATCGCGAAGAAGCGCTGCCCGCGCGTAAAGCGATCGTCACCCGAAGTCAGGAGTAATAAAAATGGCACGTTACACAGGACCCGTCTGCCGCCTCTGCCGCCGCGACGGAACCAAACTCTTCCTCAAGGGCACCAAGTGCTTCTCCGAGAAATGCCCCGTCGAGAAGCGCAACTTCCCCCCCGGCCAGCACGGCCAGTCCCGCAAGGTCAAGAAGGTTGTCGGCTATGGTCTCCAACTCCGCGAGAAGCAGAAGGCCAAGCGCATCTACTTCACCCTCGAGACCCAGTTCCGCGCCTACTACCAAAAAGCGTCCAACAAGACTGGCGTCACCGGCGAACTTCTGCTCCAGCAGCTTGAGACCCGCCTCGACAACGTCGCCTATCGCCTCGGCTTTGCAATGAGCCGCCGCCAGGCCCGTCAGGTCGTCCGCCACGGTCATCTTCAGGTCAACGGCCGCAAGGTCAACATCCCGTCCTTCCAAGTCAAGGTCGGCGACGAGATCGCGATCCGCGAAGGCTCGAAGGCTCTCGTCATGCTCGAAGAGGCCAAGAACTTCGCCGCCGGTCAGAACCAGGTCCAGTGGCTCGACATCAACCGCGACAATCTCTCCGGCAAGGTCATCGCCCTGCCGAAGCGCGAGGACGTCAACCTGCCCGTCAACGAGCAGCTGATCGTCGAACTCTACAGCAAGTAACTGTAGCAGTTACAAACTGTCGCAGCCGAACAAGATTGGGTGCCCTACGTCCGGATCTTCGGACGTGGGTTCTACCCGTAGCCGACCCAACAAAGAAGGCAAGCACCACACAACCTAACCCGCAACCGCACCACCCGCCATCTCGCAGAATGCATCGCGAGTGAGCCGGAAAAGGAGAAACACATGCTTTGGAGAGGTTTTCAAAAGCCCAAGCGTCTCGCAGTCGATACCGAAACACTCACCGACAAGTACGGCAAGTTCTCCGCGCAGCCCTTTGAGCGCGGCTTCGGCACCACCATCGGCAACGCCCTTCGCCGCACCCTTCTCTCGTCCATCGAGGGCGCTGCAGTAACCGCAGTCCGCATCGAAGGCGTCCTGCACGAGTTCCAGTCCATCACCGGCATCGTCGAAGACGCAACCGACATCATTCTGAACCTCAAGCAGATCCCCTTCAAGCTCGCCGGCGAGGGCCCCAAGGCCCTCTACCTCCGCGCCGACCAGCCCGGCGTCATCACCTCCGGCATGATCGAAGCCGACGGCGACGTCGAGATCCTCGACAAGAACGTCTACATCTGCACCGTCTCCGAAGGCGGCAAGATCGACATGGAGATGCGCCTCAAGCGCGGCCGCGGCTACATCTCGGCCGACAAGAACTTCGACGGCGACCTCGGCCTCGGCTTCATTCCGGTCGACTCCGTCCACTCGCCCGTCCGCAAGGTCAACTACCTCGTCGAAGCAGCCCGTCTCGGTCAGATCACCGACTACGACAAGCTCACCATCGAGATCTGGACCAACGGAACCGTGCTTCCCGCAGACGCGCTCGGCCTCTCCGCCAAGCTGCTCAAAGACCATATGACCATCTTCATCAACTTTGAAGAGGAGATGGAAGCCGGTCACGACAGCGGCCACGATGGTCCAGCCCTGCGCAACGAGAACCTCAACCGCTCGGTCGAAGAGCTCGAACTCTCCGTCCGCAGCTACAACTGCCTCAAGAATGCCAACATCGCTACCATCGGCGAGCTCATTCAGAAGACCGAAGCCGAGATGCTCAAGACCAAGAACTTCGGCCGCAAGTCCCTGAATGAGATCAAAGAGATCCTCGCGCAGATGGGCCTCTCCCTCGGCATGAAGATCGACGAAAACGGCAACCCGCAGCCCGGACCCACCTCCGTTCTGCCCGCAGCCACCCTCGCCGCCAGCTTCGGCAACTTCGACGACGATGAGGACGAGGACGAAGACGAAGACCTCGAGCTCCCTGCCGAGCCCGAAAACTTCTAACCCAAACTGGGCGGCGGAATACATCCGCCGCCAGTTTGCTTGTAAGAACGGCGCAAGCCGCGAATCAATCAGCCTCAGTAACACCCGCGGCAAGCTTCACCCGCACAAAGCCTTTGGCCGAGCGCACATTCTAAGCAATACCGACTCACGGCAAAGGCCGGGTCGAAGGAGATCACCCCATGCGTCACCGCAATGCAGGATACAAACTAGGCCGCAACACCAGCCATCGCCGCGCCATGCTGCGCAACCTCGTCACCTCCGTGATCCTGATGGACCGCGTCGAGACTACCGTCACCAAGTGCAAGGCCACCCGTCCCCTCATCGAGAAGATGATCACCCTGGGCAAGCGCGGTACCGTCCACGCCCGCCGTCAGGCCGCGGCCTACCTCATGACGCCTGAGTCGGTCGACCGTCTCTTTGCCACCGTGGCCCCACGCTACGCTGCACGCAATGGCGGCTACCTCCGCATCACTCGCCTCGGAGCCCGCAAGGGTGATGCAGCCGAGATGGCCTACATCGAACTCCTCGGAGCCGAGCACGAGCTCAACGAGAAGGCTCAGAAGCGCGCTGAAGCCCGCACCAAGAAGCGCGAAGAACTCGCCAAGCAGATGGAAGAGCGCGGCGAAGGCGAAGCCGGCGATCCCAACGCCGAAGCCTAAACTTCAGCACTCAGCATCAACCGGAAGAGGCGCACACACAAGGTGCGCCTCTTTCCCTTTGGCGCATCGACCTAGGTGTACCTTGCGGCATTCTTTGTGTGGAGTCATTTCCCCGGGGGTACCCCCCCCATTGCCCGGCGATAAATCCTTTCTTTTTAATGATTTACGGGTGATGATGGTCTGTAAAAATGTCATAACAAAGGGGTTACGGCTAAATTTGGGCAAACAAACAAGTTAGCCCCGGCGGGGGGTCTATTCCCCACGGGGCATGCTTATTTTTGATCTATAGATACAGTATATCGGGTTGGAGCTAACTAAAATGCCAACTCGATCTTGTTTGCTTTGTGGGATTTAGATGGTTTTGGGACTTGACACGCGATTTTTGGGCTGAAAATGCGAAAAATAAATCACAGCGAAGGCAACCGCAATAGAATCACGCGCTTCTGGCCTCATTCCGGATTGTCCTTCGGCACATATAATTCCTTCATCCGGGTGAAGCACCGCGCATGTAGTAGCACAGATGTCCGGGGAAGGCGGCGACGTTCCGTCGCGGATTCCCGAGTGCGATTGCCGAGGCTATCAAGAGCGCCGACAGGCCCTCGGCCTCACTGTAGGGCCGCAGCAGACGCGTCACAAGACCCCCATCATTCTCCGGGACCGGGCACACACAGCGCGTGCTTGAACGAGGAGTAACCTTTTTGATCATCATTCGGTTTCCAGCCAACACCGGTGCGGCGGTATGACTCCAAGTGACAGCCGACAAAAACGCGATCGTCCTGAAGGCGTTCGACCTAATAGGTTCCGGCTTGCGGCTTAACGGCGCAGGTCATGGGTGGTATGAAAAAAGGAGACCCAATCATGCGCGCACTTCAAATCTCAGCTTATGGTGACCCACTCAATGTCTTGGAACTCGTTGATATCCCGGAGCCGGGTGCGCCGGGAACGGGTGAGGTCCTAATCGATGTCGAACTAGCACCCTTAAATTTGCATGACCTCCTCTTCATGCGCGGCCACTTCGGAGGCCCGCCGGCACCAACAGTCGTTGGCAACGAGGGGTTCGGTCGGGTTGCAGCGCTAGGTCCTGATGTTACCAACGTTAAGGTCGGCGACCAGGTCCTGGCGCCCAATCTCGGCCTGACCTGGAGGGAGCGCCTGATCGTTCCGGCGCAGGGGCTGTTCCCGCTACCCGGCGGTGATCGGCTGCAACTCGCGCAACTCGGCAGCAACCCACCTACGGCGGCGCTGATCCTCAGTGAATATGCGGACCTCAAGCCCGGTGATTGGGCCGTTCAAAATGCAGGGAATTCCGGCGTTGGTCGATCCTTGATCGCCATTGCGAAGCTGCGTGGCATTCGAACGATCAGCTTCGTGAGGCGACCCGAACTGATCGACGAACTCAAGGCTGCGGGAGCAGACGTGGTGCTCATGGACGAACCGGCAGCAATCGAGGAGGCGGTGCGCATTATCGGCAAAGGGTCGGTTCGGTTGGCGGTTGATTCAGTGGGCGGTGATGCGACGGCGACGCTCGTTCAATTGCTGTCGGACCGTGGCGTGCTCGTCTCCTACTCAGCGGCGACCGGGCGGCCGATGGCGGTCAATGCGCTTTTCCTCATCGGCAAACACCTGACAGTCAAAGGCTTCTTCCTGGGCGATTTCGATCATGTGTCGAAGGTCCTGCCAGCGCAGATCGAAGCCGCTCCTCTCGTTGCTTCCGGTGCGCTGCGCGTCCCCGTCGCCGCGGTTTATCCGATGCCGAAAATCAAGGAAGCCGTCACTCATCTGCTCAAAGGCGGAAAGATCCTGATCGACATTGCGGGCACTTCCAATACGTAACATTACGACCGTGCAATTTGAGGAAAGCGAACCGAAGGAAGAGTCTCCCGACCAACGGCCGGGCCACTGAAGATCGTCTCTCCCAAGACCGGTACACACGCCACGAAGTGGCCGCCCCACGCGCAGTGGGCCCGTCCGGCAGGACGTCTCTTACCCGCTATGCACCATCACGCGGTTTTTGCCCGCTCGCTTGGCTGCATACAGAGCCTCATCGGCCAGTTCCACCAACTGAAATCCATTCTCCAGCGACTCGTTCATCGCCGCCATTCCGACGCTGATCGTAAGCGGCTCATTCTCCCAATCTTCCGTAGCCACTCGCTGCATCACACGCCGTGCCAGACCCATAGCGCTGTCTTCGCCGCTCTCCGGCAGCAACACCACAAACTCTTCGCCGCCATAACGAGCCGGAAGATCCGGCAACCGCACCGTCGTCCGCAAAATCATCCCCAGCCGACGCAGAACCTCATCGCCAGCAGCATGTCCCCAGCGGTCGTTGATCGTTTTAAAGTTATCCACGTCGATCAGAAGCACCGAAAGCTCTCGCTTCCGTCGTCGCGCCATGGAAAACTCCATCACCAGCCGCTCCTCAAACGATCTGCGATTCCTCAACCCGGTCAGCTCATCGGTCACCGCCAGCTTCCGCAGCTGATCATTCGCCTCTTCAAGCTCACGATGATAGCGTTCCAACTCAATCTGGTGCGCCACTTCTTCGGACACATCCACCGCCACTCCGGCCAGCAGCACATTCCCGGCAGAGTCGTGACACGGAAACTTGAACGACCGCAGCGAACTGACCGTCCCATCCGAGTTCCGGATATGTTCTTCCGTCTCTACCATCTTTCCCCCGGCCATCACCTCCAGGTCATGGGTCCGCATCGATTTCGTCAGCTTCCGCGACCACAATTGCTCATCCGTCCGCCCCAGCCACGCATACTCACTCACCCCAAACCGCTGCGCAAAGCTGCGGTTATAAAACAGCAGCCGCCCCGCCGCATCCTTGATATAGCTCAGAAACGGGCTGGCGTTCATAAACGCGCGAAACAACTCTTCACTCACCCGCAGGTTTGCCGTGGCCTTCTCTTTCTCCGCGGTCACCTCAGCCAGGGCCTTGCGCTGCACCATCGCCTCCAGTCGCACGCTCACCTGCCGCCCCAACACCTCGAGCGCACTAGCCTGCTCCGCTGCCAGTATCCGCGGTGACATATCCACAACGCACAAGGTCCCCAATGGCTCCCCGTCCGGGGTAAACAGCGCCACTCCGGCAAAAAACCGGATCGCCGGACCACTCGTTACCAGAGGATTGCTGGCAAACCGCGCATCCATCAGCGCATCCTTCACCAGAAACAGCCCGGTCTCCCGGATCGCATGGGCGCAAAAAGCCGCCTCCCGCGGCGTCTCCCCCATCTTCAGATGTTCGGACGCACGGTACCACTGGTGCCGCTCATCCAGCAGCGTCACCAGGCCAATCGGAGTCCCACAGATTGCAGCTGCAAGCTGCACCAGTTCCTCGCATTCAAGCTCTGGCTGGGAGTCCAGTAAATCACGTGTCCAAATCGCCATTAAACTAGCGGCTTCAGCTTCGGTTCGACGAACAGTCATCATTCACCGCAATGTAAAACTAGAATAGCCGGGGGAACTTTCATAAGCTATAAGGATTTTCAACAGCTTACGAAGGTAACCTACACCTTCATATCTAATGTGGGATATGCCTCTAACCTGTGATTTAGGTGCATCTTTGGGGGATTTGGTTGGAAAGCAAGAGGTAACCTGGCCTTGCCCATCCCTTTACCCTGCTCTAAGCTAGAACCAACCATGTACGAAGACTTCAAAGTAACTGACCGCTGGACCGGCGAAGACCTCCGCTGCGAATGGAAGGGGACTGTCGTCGCCATCGCCACCCGCCACGCCGACGCCACCGATATCCGCTTCGCCGTCAACGGCCGACCCGTCTGGATCGCCATGCCAAACCTCGCCTGGGTCGAGCAGAAGCGCCGCACCGGCTACGTCATCACCGATTACCTCGCCGCCCAGGCCGCCGGCCGCTATCTCAAGCACGCAATCCAGTCCGGCTATGACAACGGCCGCGAGATGTACACCATGACCGTCGACGAAGTCCTCGAACACGCCAACGCCGTCGTCAAAGAGGCTGGCCGCACCGACAATCTTCCCAGCCTCCCCGTCATCAATCCAGACATACGGCCCGAAGACGAGATGGGGATCCACCTTCCCGGCGAACCAGCATAGTCTCCCAGAGTCCCGGAGAATTGGCCCATGTTCACCCGTCGTAGATTCCTCATCGTCCTGCCTGCCTTCGCGGCCTCGGCCTACGCGGAAGACACATGGCCCTTCAAGAAAAAAAAGACTGCCGCCCCACCACCTCCGCTCACCGTCTACTTCGGCACCGATACCGCCAAGGGCGTCAGCAAAGGCATCTACCAGTCGCACTTTGACACCATCAGCGGCAGGCTGACCCCGCCCGTCCTCGCCGCAGCCACTGCCCGGCCGTCCTTCCTCACCATCACTCCCGCCGGCCTCAATAAGCGCTCCCTCTACGCCGTCAACGCCATCAACGACCCTGCCGCGACGGCGACCACCTTCGCCATCGATCCGAAGACCGGCGCGCTCAACCAGACCGGTCAGGTCTCCTCCGGCGGAGCAGGCCCCGCCTACATCTCCGTCGACGACACCGGCCACTCTGCCTTCGTCGCCAACTACTTCGGCGGCACCGTCGCCTCCTATCGCATCCAGCCCGACGGCACCCTAAGCCAGCCGGTCGAGCACATCGACTTCAACGACCATCAGAAGTTCGGCGCACTCGGCCCCAACTCCGCCCGTCAGGATATTCCTCACCCCCACTGCGCCACCATCTCGCCGGACAACCGCTTCCTCCTCGTCTGCGACCTCGCCACGGACCACATCACCGTCTTCGTCATCCACCCGGACACCGGCCAACTCTCCGACCCACACACCTTCACCAACGACCACCACGGCTCCGGCCCGCGTCACGTCGCCTTCCACCCCAACGGCCGCTGGGTCTACGGCATCAACGAGATCGACTCCACCCTGGACCACTATCTCTGGACCGCCACACGCTTCAGCGCCAACCCCCAGGGCCTTCTCATCAACACCAACACGCCGATCAAGACCATCGCGCCGGATTTTCCCGCGGAAAAAAACACAGCCGCCGAACTCGCCATCTCATCGGACGGGCTGTTCCTCTACGCCAGCAATCGCGGCGAAGACTCGTTGGCCGTCTTCTCAATCATGCCAAAGGACGGCAAGCTCACCCCGATCCAGCGAATCTCCTGCGGCGGCAAAACGCCTCGCCATTTCACTCTCGACCCCGCCGCCCAGTGGCTTCTCTGCGGCAATCAGGACTCGGCAACCGTCACCGTCTTTCGCCGCGATGCCGCAACCGGAAAACTCACCGGTCCTACCCAGACCGTTCCGCTAGACTCGCCCCTTTACACCCTCTTCGTATAGAGCAATTCCAAATTAGACTCGCGAAAACAGATGTGTCATCCTGAGCGGAGGCACTCACGGCACTATCGTGAGTGCCGCAGTCGAAGGACCTGCGGTTCTCTCCATGAGGAAATCTCTCTTTGAAATCGCCCTAACTCTTCGGCAACGTAGCCATATCGATCACGAAGCGATACTTAACATCCGCCTTCACCACGCGCTCATAGGCCTCAGCCAGCTTATCGATCGACGTCAGTTCAATATCGGACACAATGCCATGTTCGGCACAGTAGTCCAGCATCTCCTGCGTCTCCTTCATCCCGCCAATTCCCGACCCTGCCAACGACCGCCGGTTCGCCACCACCGAAAACGGGGCCACCGACACCGGAACCTCAGGCAGCCCAACCAGGCACAACGTCCCATTCAGCCGAAGCAGGTTCAGATACTGATTCACATCATGCGGCGCTGAAACGCAGTCAAGAATGAAGTCAAAGCTCCCCGTATGCTTTGCCACAGCAGCCGCATCCTTGGTCACGACAACCTCGTCGGCTCCCAGCCTCTTCGCATCCTCAATCTTGCTCTCCGAGGTCGTGAACTGCACCACATGCGCGCCAAACGAATGAGCGAACTTCAGCCCCATGTGCCCCAACCCGCCCAGCCCAACCACACCCACCTTGCTGCCCTTACCCACCTTCCAGTGCCGCAGCGGCGAGTACGTTGTAATCCCCGCGCACAACAACGGCGCAACCGCAGCCATGTTCAGCTTCGGCGAGATCGTATGCACAAACCGCTCGTCCGCGACGATGTTGTTCGAATATCCGCCATACGTCGGCTTACCCGCGTAGTCGAGCTTGTTGTATGTCTCCACCGCGCCTTTGATGCAGTACTGCTCTTCGCCCGCTACACAGTTCTCGCACACCCGGTCCGAATCGACGATGACTCCAACCGCAGCCAGATCCCCCACCTTGAACTTTGTCACGGAACCGCCCACCGCCATTACATGCCCAACAATCTCATGCCCCGGCACCATCGGATAGATCGACCCACCCCACTCATCCCGCACCTGATGAATATCCGAGTGGCAGATCCCGCAATAAGCGATCTCAACCACCACATCCTTCGGCCCAGGCTCCCGTCGCTCGAAACGAAACGGCGCCAGCGGCGATTTCTTATCGTATGCAGCATATCCATGAGACTTCATCTGCAAACTCCTTAATTTCGTTTGCCGGTAAGATGGGTCGCACCCTTAAACCGATGCGCCTATTGCCAAAGATTCACCCACTAGGACCTCACTCGTCATAATGCAGCAAGCTCAGCACGTCATACCCCTCAAACTTCTCCCGCCCCTTCAAAAAATCAAGCTCAATCGCAAACCCCAGCCCCGCGATCACTCCCCCAAGCTGCCGCACAAGCTGCACCGTAGCCTGCATCGTGCCGCCGGTGGCCAATAGATCATCGACGATGACCACCCGCTGCCCCGGCTGGATCGCATCCAGATGAATCTCCAGCGAGTCCGTCCCATACTCCAGGTCGTAATTGACCCGAGCCACCGTCGCAGGCAGCTTCTTCGGCTTCCGCACCGGCACAAAACCCGCATTCAATCGGTATGCCAACGCCGGCCCGAAGATGAACCCGCGCGCCTCGATTCCCAGCACCAGGTCGATCTCTTTCCCGATGTAGTACTGCGCAAACGCGTCGATCAGCGTCGCAAATCCAGCCTTGTCCTTCAGCACCGTCGTAATGTCGTAAAACAAAATCCCAGGCTTCGGAAAATCGGGCACGGTACGGATCAGCGTCTTCAGTGGTTCACAATTAATCGGTAGTGTCATCAGTCCTTACCAGGCTCCTTCAATCTCAAATGGCCCAAGCCTCGCAGATTCGCTCTCGGCCAGTTCATCTTCCAACACAGCATCCACGCGGCTTCCGCGCGAACCCTTCCGCAGCGCGTCCTTCAACTCAGCAAGTTCCTCAGGCGTACCCGTAGCAACCACCTCCACATGCCCATCCTCAGTATTCCGCACCCATCCCCGCAGGCCAATCTCCGCCGCCTCCCGCTGCACAAACCAGCGAAAACCAACGCCCTGCACACGGCCTTTTACGAGGTAATGGCACACCATGGTTATCTACTGAATCCGATATACGTAAGCGTCAGAGATAAACCGATTGCCAATCATCTGCCCGCCTAAGCGCATTCCGGCGACATCTTTATTTTTGCCGAAGATCCTGCGCAGTTCGCGTATGAGCGGATCTTTGGTCGGCAAAATGAGAATGGGAGGGCGTGTGTACGTGAAGTGGCCATGCAGTGCCTCCGCCACCTGTTCATACGCCTTTAACGGGTGAGTCTGGTCGAATGCCGGAGAGGAAAGAACAAGACGCCAGTCATTGTAATCGGGCAACAACATCCAGCAGGCGACTGCGACTTTGAGCTTAGCAGCATCAAGTGTGTCGAGGACCTTCAATCCTGCATTCACATCGAGATTTACCAGCGTTGCTTGTTCCATGCCAGCACTCCATCTTTTCTTCTTGCAACTGCATCGATGATTGCTTCAGCCTCATTCTTTGTATGTATGGAAAATCGGCTCTGCTCCGTCCAACTCTTTGTCAGGTCCCAACTCGCCTCTAACTTCGGATTAGCCCGCATCGCGGCCGCGAGCTCTGAATTCGGATCTGCAAGCTTTACCAGATCCCCGAGAACGTGAACGTAGCTCTTTTGTGCCAGGCTCTTGTCGGGAAAATCATAGCGCTGCACTCCCTTGGCAATGCATGCCTTGAGAGCACACTCTACTGCATACCCTGTCAAATAGTATGCACCGCTATACTCTCCCGCCACGAAAAGAATCTTCGCCTCGCGGATTCGCATATTCGACAACTTTTGAAGATCAACCCGGTTCATTGTCGAGAATAGCCTATGCCCGGCTGATGTAAGCCCCTTCGGCCGTATCCACGCGAATCTTCTCACCCTCGTTGATGAACGGCGGCACGGCAACCACAAGCCCGGTCTCCATCTTCGCAGGCTTGGTCACCGAAGACGCCGTCGCCGACTTGATCCCCGGCTCCGTCTCCATCACCATCATCTCCACCACGCCCGGCAAGTCGATACCCACCGCCTTCCCGTCGTAATAGCTCACGCTGATGCCCAGATTCGGAATCAGATACTCCACCGCGTCACCCAGCGTCTCGCGCTTCAGCATCGTCTGCTCGAAGCTCTCATCCATGAAGTAGTAATCATCGCCGTCGTTGTACAAAAACTCCATCTTCACCTCATCGACGATGACGCGGTCGATGGGATCGGGCGAACGAAAACGCTCAACGAACATCGCGCCTGTACGGACATTCCGCAGTTTGGCCTGAATGAATGCGCGAAGGTTGCCTGGTGTCCTGTGCTCCACCGAGAAGACGGTGTGAAGATCATTGTTGTGCTTGATAATCATGCCCGGGCGCATCTGCGTTGCGGGAATTGACATAAAAAACCCCTAATCTGTGCTGAATTCAGCTGTGTTTGAGAATTGTCCGCGAGCGCACCGGCGTCGTTGCCAATCAGCTCGCAACCCTTTGATTGTATCGCAGCGAAGAGCTCCCTTGCTCGCTCGACACGCCTCGCAGCAACTCCTCATCCTCCGCCAAAGACGCGCTTGAAGAACCGCCCAACCACACGAAACGGATTCTTCGAAGATCTCTGAGGAGCAGGCGCTGGAGTCGTTTGCGCAGCCCCACCTGCCGCTGAACTCTTGGTATCTCCAGCAGACGCATCTTTCGCGGCCGCCGGCTCAGCCAGACTATCAGCGCCTCCATTCGAGCTCAGCGCGGCCGCAACCTGAGTGTGCACAGCCCCCGCGGGAGCCTGCGGAACCGCCGCAGCCGGTGCGAGCCCGGCGCTAACGGCAGCAGGAAACGGATGCTGTTCCGACGCCGTCTTTTCCGGCGCACTTCCTCCCGGCGCAGCCGAGTTCAACAGAGCATCCGCAACCGACATTCCCTGCTCCGGCGGACACCCGCACGATGAACTCTCATTGTCCACCACCTCCTTCAGACTGCCATGTTCAAACAGCACATGCTGACCCGCCCGCAGTTCATATGTCGCCTCGCCAAACTGGTCTGCAACATTCAGCACCGGAGCCTTCGCGCCGCGATTCTCAACGCACGTATCCCCATTCCTCGTCACCCGAAGCTGCAGATCAAGCGGCCCATCGCCACGCATCGTGAACCGAAGATCCGGCGTCATCACCACATCGTGCGTGGTCGCAGCCATCTGCACCTCAATGGCCCCGCGATCCAGCGCCAGCATCAGTGGAGTGGGAACCGCCGCATCCACACTCTTCCCCGCCGTCACATGCAATCCACTGGTCGCACACACGCGCACCGTGCCGCCTCTGTTCAGAGCCACCTCAGCCACACGATCTCTCGCCGTCACCGTTGTGTTCCCAATCAAAATCGCCCGTCCGTTACTCACTTCGAGCGCACCTGCGACCGTGGCATCCTGCACCCCAACCGTGCCAACCGGTTGTTGCGTCTGCGCCATCAACGAACCGGTGAAGAGAAATGAGAGCCGGCAAATCTTAATCAATAGTTGAGACTTCATCCCGCCCTCGATATCTGCTGCGCCTATGCTTTGCACAGGCCGCGCACCCGTGTCGCAGGCCGAAAACCACGCTCCACGCTATGTATAATACGGCCTATGGATCACCAGTATGTGCAGTTTGGCTGTGGCATGTGTGCTCCTGAAACCTGGCAAAACTTCGATGCTGGTCCTGCTTTCTGGCTGCAAAGCCGTCTTCCGTTTCTCACCCCGCTGCTGGTGAAAAAAGGCTTTCCTCCCTATCCCAAAAACATCCAGTACGGCGACGTCATCAAGGGCCTCCCAGTCCCTGCGCAGTCTGCCGAAGCGGTCTACTGCTCCCATGTCCTCGAGCACATGGCACTCGATGAGTTCCGCGTCGCTCTCAGAAATGTCTTCTCCTATCTTCGTCCCGGGGGCACCTTTCGCCTCGTGCTTCCTGACCTCGAACAACTTATCGGGATCTATACTGGCGACCCGACTCCCGCTGCATGCTCTCGCTTCATGCAGGAAGCGTGGCTTGGCGAAACGACAATTCCACGAGGATTGAAATCCATCCCCGCCGCTGTCTTCGGCCGCGCCCGTCATCTCTGGATGTGGGACTACAAAGGCATGGCCGCGCAGCTCGCCGAAGCCGGATTCATCGACATCCGCCGTGCTCAAATGGGTGACTCGCCTGACCCGCGCTTCAAAGACGTAGAGTCCGACTACCGCTGGAAAGATTGTCTCGGCGTCGACTGCAAGCGCCCCGCCTAGACTCCTCTACATCTTCAGAAAATTCTCAATCAGCTTCTTCCCATTCGCAGTCAACACACTCTCCGGATGGAACTGCACGCCTTCAATCGGCAGCTCACGATGCCGCAGCGCCATAATCGTCTCTCCATCGGCGGTCCTCGCCGACACCTCAAGCTCCTCCGGCAACCCCTCCTCCGCCACAATCAACGAGTGGTACCGCGTGCAAGTCATCGCCGACGGCAAGCCTTTGAAGATAGTCTTCCCATCATGCTCCACCTCGCTCGTCTTGCCATGCATCAACTTCGCCGCGCGCACCACATTCCCGCCAAACGCTGCCCCAATCGCCTGATGCCCCAGGCACACCCCCAGAATCGGCACCCGCCGCTTCGCCTTTGCAAAATGCCGTATCAGCTCAATCGAAATCCCCGCATCCTGCGGCGTACAGGGCCCCGGCGAGATCAGGATCCGCTCCGGCCCCAGCGCCTCCACCTCAGCCGGCGTCAGCTCATCGTTACGCCGAATCACCATCTCCGCACCCAGCTCACCCATATACTGCACCAGGTTGTAAGTAAATGAATCGTAGTTGTCGAGAACAAAGACCATAACAATCAAATTCTACGCCTCGCAGACCCACCACAGACACCATCAACGGTTCGTCAAACACTAAACGCTATACTTGCTTCGCACGAGCGAGGTTATTGGGAATGAAGGTCGATGGTAAACGTGCCTATATTGCGCTCTCCTTGGGATTCGGGTTGAGCCTACTTCCGGAAGTGCTGAGCAATATCTCTTCGACCGCGAGGTACGTTGATGTGCTTTTCCAGTGGATGGGACTAATTCTTTTACCGGGTTTGCTCGTCGCGCTTCCGTTGACCTGTGGCAACGTTCACGATCCAAATCTGGTTATTGCGACTTTAGTTTCGGGCTTGTTTTACTCTGTGCTCTTCTATTGCTCATGTGTCTTGTCGCACGATTCAGGCAAACTAAAGTCTAACCGGGCAAGTCCATAAGCCGACCTCATTGCAAAACGGATTATTGGGTAACTCCGAGGAGAATCTACCCCTAGCTGCGCGAGCCAACCGAACTCACGCTAATACTCCTAAACTCCTCTCGCTCGCTCAATCGCCCTGACGACCGCAGCTGCCTTATTCACCGACTCTTCAAACTCCTTCTCCGGCACCGAGTCCGCAACAATCCCCGCTCCCGCCTGAAAGTGCCCCTGCTCTCCATTCATATACAGCGTGCGGATCGCAATACACGAATCAACATTCCCGCTGAAGTCCGCATATAGCACGCTCCCGCCATACACCCCACGCCGCGCCGGCTCCAGCTCTTCAATAATCTCCATCGCCCGAATCTTCGGCGCTCCGCTCAGCGTCCCCGCAGGGAAGCACGCACGCAACGCATCAATCGGCTCCATCTCCGCCTTCAGCTTGCCCTCAAGCGAACTCACCAGATGCATCACATGGCTATACCGCTCCACAAACATCAAATCCTTCACCCGCACCGAGCCAAACTCGCTCACCCGCCCAACATCGTTCCGCCCCAGGTCGACCAGCATGATATGCTCGGCGACCTCCTTCTCATCCGCGCGCAGATCCTCCTCGATCGCTCGGTCCTCCGTCTCGTCCGCACTTCGCGGCCGTGTCCCCGCAATCGGCCGATACTCCACATCCCGCCCATGCACCCGCACCAGCAGCTCCGGCGAAGACCCCACAATATGCGCCACAGAAGATGGAGGCACCGTAGAACCGGGTGCCCCACGTCTAGCTTTTGCAGATGTGGGTTTTTTCTCAGTCGGCCCCTCCAACCCAAACCGCAGAAAATACATATAAGGCGAAGGGTTCACAATCCGCAGCGCCCGATACACCTCAAACGCATCCACTCCCGGCACACAATCGAACCGCTGCGACAGCACACACTGAAACACATCTCCTGAAGCGATGTACTCCTTCGTCTTCTCCACCGCCTTTAGATAAGCCGCCTTCGAAGTCCGCGCGATCACCTTCAGCTTGCCCAGCGGCTGCTTCTTCCGCCGCACCGGCAGCGCACTCGCCAGCCGTTTCTCCAGCCGATTCAGCCGACGAACGCTACGTTCATACGCACCCTCACGGGCCTCCCGCGTCAGGTCCGCCGTCACCATCAGGTGAATCTCCTTCTTCACATGGTCAAACGCCAGCACCTGGTCGAAGAACATCAAACAGGCATCCGGCACCCCGAGCTCATCCTTCGCCACCGAAGGCAGCCGCTCAATCTGCCGCACCACGTCATACGCAAAAAAACCCACTGCACCCGCCGTAAACGGAGGCAGCCCCGGCAGCCGCGCCGGCGTATGCCCACCCAGCGCCTTCTTCAACTCGTCAAAAATATCCCCATCAAACGCGCTCTCCCGACGCCCTTCGCGAACCGTAATCCGCGTCCCCCGCGCCACCATCTTTTTGTAAGGCTGCACGCCGATGAACGTATACCGCCCCACATGTTCGCCGCCCTCGACCGACTCCAGCAGAAAAGCCTCCGGCTCTTCCGCGGCAATTCGCAGAAACGCCGAAACTGGTGTCTCCAGATCAGCGGTCACTGTGCGATAAACGGGCACCAGCGAATGTTTGCGACTTAACGCCAGAAATTCACGCGCGGAGGGCAGGGAATTGGTATCAGAAGAATGCATAGCTCGATCCATCATAACTCTCTCTATTCGAACGTTTTCAGTCATTTACCCGGCGGTCAGATAAGAGGCCGAAAAAGGGGTTAACCTACCCCATTCGTTCGATTGCGCATCGTCGTTGCGCCAGCCTATACTCCGGTCTGTTTGGCCACAGACCGGCCTGGCTCAAGCTGTATCCTGCTTCCAGTGGAGGCAAACGATGGCCGGAGAATCGCTGATACCAGCACTAGAAAAAAGGAACCACCACATGCAGACTCTCACCCTCGAGCAGGAGACAAATCCCTGGGAAGCCCAGGCCGCTCGATTCGACTTCGCCGCCACAAAACTCAACCTCGACCCCGGCATCTGGAAGGTCCTCCGCTACCCCTCTCGCGAACTCATCGTTCACATCCCCGTCGGAATGGACGACGGCTCCATCGAAGTCTTCACCGGCTATCGCGTCCAGCACTCCATCGCCCGCGGCCCAGCCAAAGGCGGCATCCGTTACGCCCCTGACGTCTCCCTCGACGAAGTCCGCGCCCTCGCCTCCTGGATGACCTGGAAGTGCGCCGTCGTCAACATCCCCTTTGGCGGGGCCAAGGGCGGCATCATCTGCGATCCCAAGAAAATGTCCCAGGGCGAACTCGAGCGCATGACCCGCCGCTACACCGCCGAGCTCATCGAGTTCATCGGTCCCGAAAAAGACGTCCCCGCCCCCGACATGGGCACCGACGAGCAGACCATGGCCTGGATCATGGACACCTACTCCATGCACATGCGCCAGACCGTCAACGCCGTCGTCACCGGCAAGCCCGTCAACCTCGGCGGATCGCGCGGACGCAAAGAGGCCACCGGCCGCGGCGTCTCTGTCGTCTGCGACGAGGCCATGAAGCACCTCGGCATGTCCATCGACGGCTGCCGCGTCATCGTCCAGGGCTTCGGAAACGTCGGCTCCAACTCCGCCAAGCTCCTCGCCGAAAAGGGCTACACCATCACCGGCATCGCCGAGTACGACGGCGGCCTCTACAACAAAAACGGCATCGACATCCATGCCCTCATCGCACACCGCAAGCGCGCCGGCACCATCAATGGCTTCACCGAAGCCGAGGCCGCCGACAAGAACGAGCTTCTCACCTACAACTGCGAGATCCTCATCCCCGCTGCCACCGAAAACGTCATCACCAGCAAGAACGCCGAACGCATCCGCTGCAAGGTCCTCTGCGAGGGCGCCAACGGCCCCACAACCACCATCGCCGACGAGATCCTTGCCGACAAGCGCGTCTTCATCATCCCCGACATCCTCGCCAACGCCGGCGGCGTCACCACCAGCTACTTCGAGTGGGTCCAGGACCGCATGGGCTACTTCTGGACCGAAGCCGAGGTCAACCAGCGCCTCGACAACATCATGACCGAGAGCTTCCACGACGTGGTCACCTATGCCGGCACTCACAACGTCAACAACCGCATCGCAGCCTACATGCTCGCCATCGACCGCGTAGCCTACACCACCAAACAACGCGGCATCTACGCCTGAAGCAGACCCCAGATCAAAAGCAGAGAGGCAGTCCAAAAAGGACTGCCTCTTTAGTTGGTCGCTGCAAGTCTCTGCTTGCCGTTCCACATTCCCAAGTTCCTGCTGTCATCCTGAACGCAGTGAAGGATCCCGAAGAATTCCACCTACAACAACCGCTCGGACGTTTCAACCCTACTCACGCCGTTGCACGCCTGGCCTACTCCACCGACACCGTCACCTGAACCTTCGTCGTCACCACACTCGCCCCCGAAGTCCCAATCACACGAATCGTGTAACTCCCCGGCTTAGTCCCCAAATCCGTACAAGCCCCGCACCCACTCAACGTAGCCATCCCGCACAGAGCAATCAGCGCAACCAACAAACCCTCGATCGCCCGCCGCCGTTTACCCGGAATAAACAGTACAAGCAACGCCGCGACAGTCCCCGCAAACGGCAAACCAGCTGTCGTCGTCCCTGAGTCCGCCACCGCGCAAGAACGCGGCGCCATCGTGCTCAACTGCAACGTCGTGGTCCCCCCACCAGCGGGAATCGTATGCGCGGCAAATGTACATGCCGACTCCGACGGCAAATCGGCGCACGACAACTGCACCGGCTGCATATACCCGGTCTGAGGAGCTACCGCCACCTGCAGACTCGCCACGCCACCCACCCCAACCTTAGCCGCACCTGTCACCGAAACGCTGAAGGAATCTCCTGCCGCCACAGTCCCGGTCACCGTCTCCGTCAGCACCGACGAAACACTCGCGACAGAGTTCGCATCCCCCGCATAACTGGCAGTAATCGCATGGACTCCGACACTCAACGAAGAGATGATAAAGCTCGCCACACCAGATCCAACCAGCGTCTTCGTTCCCAGCACCGTGCTTCCATCCAGAAATGCAACGATCCCGGTCGGCACTACCGAAGAGCCAGTCGCAACCACATTGGCGGTGAAGGTCACACTCTGTCCACTCGTCACAGGATTAGCGCTCGAGGTCAGCGTCGTCACCGTCTGCGCCTTCGTCGCCGCGACCGGCAGCACAACCACAGTCACCGGCACCGAACTCGAACCCAGGTGCGTCGTATCCCCCGAATAAACCGCCGTCAGAACATGGGTTCCCACAGCAAATCCAGATCCGGCGCTAGCGGGGCAGCTAGCCGACGGCGCCACGGCGATCGTGCAGATATTCGTCGCCCCATCAAAAAAACTGATCGTCCCTGTCGGCAGGCTGCCATCGCTAGCAGTCACCTGAGCCGTGCCGTCAACCTCCTGCCCAAACGTGATCGTCAACGGAGACGTAATCGTCAGCACCGTCGTCGTCGGAATGATCGCTTTGGGCGTATTCAGCAGCACTGTAATGCCGCCGGTATTCACATCAGTGTTCCCCGCAGTCGTCTTCTGGCCAATCACAGCATTCGAAAGCACCGCTCCGCCGTTCGCAATCACCAGATCCGTAAATCCATCCTTATTCACATCGCCAGCCGAAATGGAATTGATCCCCATCCCCGCCAGAAAATGCTCTTCAACCCCAAACGCCCGCCCACCCAAATTGTTTTGCACGCTCACGACGTACCCGTCGCTCATCACCAGATCAGGGCGCCCATCGCCGTTCAAATCGACCGCAGCCAGCTGATAAAAATTCCGCGAAGGAGTCATCGCCACCGGCGCAGCAAACGTCCCATCGCTCTTTCCGTACCAGATGTAGATAGCATTCGCCGACGCCGCGTTTGGATGAGCATGATCGGCGCTCGCATTGTCATACGCCACGATCACATCCGCATTCCCATCGCCATCGAGATCCGCCGTTACCTCCGCCGCCTGCACCATCCCCGCAATCTGAGGCGCTCCCTGCAGACTCCCCACCTGTGCAACTACCGCCACAGCGCTCGCCTGCGCAATCGGCGTCGCCAACGCTGCAAACGTTCCGTCTCCATTCCCATGCAGTAACAGCGCCTGCGCCGCCGCCACATTCACCACGGCATCCAAATTCCCCGATCCACTAAAATTTCCCAAAGCTCCACTCAATGCCGGCTTACCCGCCGCAAACGCCCGCGAGCTGCCAAGCCCACCATCCGCATTCCCAAACAAAATCGCCACGCCCTCTGGCGAGTCCACCGCAACGTCCAGCACCCCATCTCCATTGAAGTCCGCCACCGCAAAACTCGTCCGCCCCGGCCCCGCGTTGTAGATTCCCTGCAAGCTTAAGCTCAGATCGCCCTGCCCCAGCAACACGCTCATCCCGGCCGGAGTCGTCGTATAAAAATTGTGCCGCCCACCCAAATCAGTCACCGCGACAAGATGCCCACCCATCCCGGTCGTCGCATCCGCACTCCCGCTCCCACCCTCTGAAGTAGTAGCAAAGCTCCCATCCGTATTCCCATGCAATATCTCAATCCGTCCATTCGCCCCTTCAAGCACGAGATCCAAATGCCCATCGCCATCCACATCATGCAGCAGCATGCTCTGCACGGGAGTCGATCCCGCATACGTCCCTGCAGCCGTTAACAACCCGTCCGCCGAACCAAGAAAAACATCCGCCGTTCCGCCTGAAACCGTCCCGCCCAACACCGACTGAATCGCCAGATCCGTATGCCCATCCCCATTCAAATCCGCCGCCACCATCGGCCCGGTGCCGCTCTGCAACTTTGTCCCAACAATCCGCACCAAAATCCCGCTGCTATCGGTGGTCAGCGTCAACAGCGAAGGATTCGCAACATCCTCCACCAGCAAATCCAGATACCCGGTATCGTGCAACTGCGCGCCCAACACATAGCTGAACACCGGCGCATTTGTCCCCACAATCGCGAATGTCCCCAGCTCCTCAGCCGCGGCAAACGTCCCATCGCCGTTGCCCCGAGCCAGATAGGCCTTCCCCAGCCCCACGGTCCCCCATACCCAAGCCAGGTCGACATGGCCATCATGGTCAAAGTCTGCCGCCGCAATCGCCGCACCCGCCGTAGCAATCGTCTGCCCCGTCGTAAAAGTCCCATCACCGTTATTCAGCAGAACATGTGTCGTCGAAGCCGTAGCCGTCGCGCCATAGTCGGTATAAATCAGATCCGCCTTGCCATCCCCATTCAGATCCGCCGCCACAATCCCTGCCGGCCAGCTCCCCGTCGGAATCACCAGCGGCTGCTTAAACTGTTGCGCCGCCGCAGCCATAGCCAGGCTCAGCGAGCAAAAAGCAACCGTCCTCAAAATAAAGCTCCGAATCGGCATGTGTCGTACGCCCAGAGGTCCGTCGCGGACATCCCTTCCTCTATCGGCGTGCCTGGCGAAAGGGACAGGAATCATTGAAAATAAGAGGCTTGCAGTGGATTTCAAGGCCCCGAAGCACGTTGTACCCCAAACTAACTTTTGGCCGCGAAAAGCGGCATTCCACAAAGGGGTCATACAGGCTGACAAAAGGCCCACCCGCCCGGGCAGAGTTCCGCTATGGAACTACTTGAAAAAAACTGAGAACCGGCAACAGAGAACGCAGCTCCACCCCGCGCCATCCTTTTACAACCCCACCCGTCTCACTATGGCAAAATGCTAGTGTCGGCACCGCGCACACCCACCACGCCGCCGCCAGTCAAACTCGGTCCATGAACCTGCCCAACTCCATCACGATGAGCCGTATTGCATGCATTCCTCTGCTCATCTGGATCCTCTCGCCCGCCTTCCCCTGGCAGGGTCACGGGGCCACCGGCCTTCGCGGCGGCGAGCAGGAGATCATCGCCAGCCTCGTCTTCATCCTCGCTAGCATCACCGACGGCCTAGACGGCTACCTCGCCCGCCGCCGCCACCAGATCACCACCATGGGCATTCTCCTCGACCCCCTTGCCGACAAGCTCATGGTCACCGCCGCTTACATCATCCTCGTCGCCTACAACCCCCGCATCGTTCCCCCTTGGATCGCCATCCTCGTCATCGGCCGCGAGTTCCTCGTCTCCGGCCTCCGCTCGATCGCCGCCACCGAAGGCTTCACCATCGAAGCCAGCGAGATCGGCAAGCTCAAAACCGTCATACAGATCGTCTCCGTCGTCGCCGCCATCCTGGCTCACCGCTGGGACTACTGGAATTGGGGAGGCTTCATCATCGGTGTCCACTTCATCGCCGTCACCGCAATCTACTGGATGACCATCGTCTCCATCATCTCCGCCGTCGACTACTTCATCGCCTTCTGGAAGAAGATCGAACACGCCTCCGACAAGCGCCGCAAACGCCGCAGCTTCGTCCTCAGCCGCAAGCCCAAACCTGTACCCCCGGCCGAACATCCCTCCCGCATCTCCTAGGCGGCGGCGACATTGTCATAGACCTGAGCGTCAGCGATATTGCCATAGACCGGAACCGCAACCTGTGCCATACTGCTGTTGTCATGAGCGTCAATCTCGCTCGACGCACCCGGGCCTTGTTCTCGGATCAGAAAAATCTCCCACCTGACGAATCATCGATTCCGAGCCAATTTTTGATGAGATTCCGGCACCCTCCTTTTTAGTCGAGGCTGCCTTCACCTCCCATCGTCAAACCGCCTCCCCGTGAGGCCTCGGAGAAAATCCTATGTCCGATGACGTCATTGCCCTCGTCATTACCTTCGCCATCATCGCCCTGTTCTTCGCCTGGGTGCCGCTGCTCAACTTCGTCTGTCCGCCATGCGGGCGCTTTCTTGAACGGCTGCGTCTGCAAAAAAGAGCGACCAAAGCGCGAGTCTCAGTCATAGCCATTCGAGACTAAAGATCGGCTTGAGCGCTCACTCTTGCTTCTGTCTTTGCCTTCTGGTTGTCATCCCCGCGGGGGATTTGCTGTTGTCTGCCGTTGCCTTTCCTCCCTATCAAAACTGCGCCATCTCGACCGAAGCTGCTCTCAGCTTCATCGTGAGCAGCGCAGTGGAGGGACCCCCGCATTTCGCTTTTGCTGTTGTCTTTTGTCTCCGCTTTCCTTATCGCCTTCAGCCGGATTCAGCCCTCTATACCGCCCAACCCATATCTCCATGAAAGCAAAAGGCCACAACCCGAACCAAAATTATTTTTCTTCAAATTCCGCCCAAAAATCGCATGTCAAGTCCCGAAACCACCTAAATCCCTCAAACAAAGCAGGATCGAGTTGGCATTTTAGTTACGTCCCATTCGTTATACTTAAAATAGTAGAGAAAAAAAAGACGAAGCCCCGGCCAGGAAACGTGGCTAACTCGTTTGTTTGCAAATATTTGGACGTAACCCCTTTGTTACGAATATTTTGCAGGCAGTGATGCGCCGTAAACTGTTGAATCAAAGGAATTTACACGCAGGCAATAGGGGGGTTACCCCCCACCCAATGCGCGGCATGGAAAACCACAACACGGGCAACCCGCCGCAATCGACGTAAAATTCTCATCAGGCACTGATCTCGGGAGACACATGGCAACGATCAACCAGGACGACTTCATCCGCAGCGTAGCGAACGCCCTGCAGTACATCAGCTTCTATCACCCGGTCGACTACATCACCAACCTCGCCCGCGCCTATGAGATGGAGCAGAGCCCAGCTGCCAAGGACGCCATGGCCCAGATCCTCATCAACTCCCGCATGTGCGCCGAAGGCCATCGCCCCATTTGCCAGGACACCGGCATCGTCACCGCCTTCGTCAAGGTAGGCATGGAGGTCAAGTGGCAACCCGGCATCGCCGGCATGATGACCATGCAGGAGATGGTCGACGAGGGCGTCCGCGAGGCATGGCGCAACGCAGACAATGTCCTCCGCCCCAGCATCCTCGAAGACCCCGCCTTCACCCGCCGCAACACCGGCGACAACACCCCCGCCATGGTCGTCGTCGAGCTGGTCGAAGGCGGCGATGTCGACGTCACCGTGGCCTCGAAGGGCGGTGGCTCCGAGGCCAAGAGCCGCTTCGCCATGCTCAACCCGTCGGACTCAGTCGTCGAGTGGGTGCTCAATACCGTACCCGGCATGGGCGCAGGCTGGTGTCCCCCCGGAATGCTCGGCATCGGCATCGGCGGCACCGCCGAAAAGTCGATGGTCATGGCGAAGGAATCTCTCATGGACCCCATCGACATGCAGGAGTTGATCGCTCGCGGTCCCAAGACAAAGGTCGAAGAGCTGCGCATCGAAATCTACAACAAGGTCAATCGCCTCGGCATCGGCGCGCAGGGCCTTGGCGGCCTCACCACGGTCCTTGACGTAAAAATCATGGACTTCCCTACCCACGCAGCAAATCTTCCCGTAGCCATGATCCCCAACTGCGCAGCCACGCGCCACCTGCACTTCAAGCTCGACGGTTCCGGCCCTGTAATGGTCGATCCGCCCTCCCTGGACGCATGGCCGAAGCTCGAATACGACGTCCACACCGCGAAGAAGGTAGATCTCAACACCGTCACCCACGACGACGTGAAAACATGGAAGCCCGGCGAAGTGCTCCTGCTCTCCGGAAAGTTGCTTACCGGTCGCGACGCTGCACACAAGCGCATGACCGACATGCTCAGCCGCGGAGAAAAACTCCCGGTCGACTTCAAGAATCGCTTCATCTACTACGTCGGTCCCGTCGAAGCCGTCCGCGACGAAGCCGTAGGTCCTGCCGGCCCCACCACTGCCACGCGCATGGACAAATTCACCCGCCAGATGCTCGCCGATACCGGCCTCCTCGGCATGATCGGCAAGGCCGAGCGCGGCCCGGCAGCAATCGCGGCCATCCGCGAGTTCGAGGCGGTGTATCTCATCGCGATCGGCGGCGCAGCCTACCTCGTCTCGAAAGCCATACAGAGCTCGCGCGTCCTCGCCTTCGCCGACCTCGGCATGGAGGCCATCTACGAGTTCGACGTGAAGGACATGCCGGTAACCGTCGCAGTGGACTCGAAAGGAATCAGCGTCCACAACACCGGCCCCGAGGAATGGTCACGCCGCATCGCCGGCATCCCCATCCTGCAATAGAGCGAGCCACTTTTACTGGAGCGGGCCAACTGCATAGAGCGAGCTAATTGCGTTGCTCACGTTTGACGTCGTCATCCTGAACGGAGTGAAGGACCCCTGTATTTGTCGTTGTTTTATCCGCAAAGAAAACTGACATCGCGATAAAAGGTTCAGGGTGTCGGAGAGTTGAGGATCTCAGTGACTGGTCCAGGCAGTTCCTTGTCGGCGTTTTTCAGCAGCAGACTAACCTGCCACATCTGTGCGTCGGACAGAACATGCGCGTAGGAAGGCATGCCGGTCAGACGGATTCCATTCGCGACCTTCCAGTAGGTCTCGCCCGCCTCATCGTCGCTGACACCGACGACCCCTTTGCTGCCATGCTTCTTCCAAAGCTGCGGAGCCGATGGAAACATGTACTTGGCATAACTCACATCATGGCCGGGAGTGCCATGGCAGCCTGCGCACTGCGCGCGATAGACATGCGCCCCCGACTCGAAGACGTCCTCGCTGATGCCGAAGGGAGCAGTCTTGGTCTCGCGTTCGATGCGCGCGTTCAGCGGAAGCTTGACGACCTGCTTCTCAAAGGGAAGCGGAGCGTCGGCGACCGCGACAGGCAGCGGGCCGAACTTCAGATAAGCGAAGAGTCCGATCGCAACGGCAGCAATGCCGAGGAGAAAACCTAGAAAGACCTTGCCGAAGCCACCGCCGCTGCTCTTTTTCGCCATCTGGAATCACTCCTTGAGAGGTTAGGGCCGCTGTGAAGGGGCGGTGGATGTTCTAATAAGGGATGGCCCAGCCGGTTTCACGCCGATGGCCTCGAGTTCCACCATAACAAAGCCAAGCGCAGTGCAGGAGTAATCGTTGATGTTCGGTTTCAGATTGAGTGTGAAGTGTGCAGCAGGAGTGTTGCTGGCGGGATCAATGGCCAGTGGAGCAGTTGCCGTACAGGCGCAGACAACGCATCGTACCCGCCGCGAGTCCAGCGCCAACCGCAAGGCCCGTATCGCAAGGACGATCGCAGAGACCTACAGCCATCGCTTCGAGGTCGCCGGCGGGGGCGGATATCTCCGGTTCCAATCCGGCGCACCTCAGCGCAACAACGAGGTGACGTTCTTCATGACAGGTACGTACTTCCTCAATCCGAAGCTGGGCATCATCGGCGACATTCGCGGAATGTATGGGGTTGCGAAGATTGGCAATACTGCCTGCACTATCTCCGGCTGCAGCCCTATTTTTCTAAACTTCAATCCGCCGATCTCGGAGTATCCATTCCTGGGCGGCGTGGCCTACCGTCTCTACGCGCAGGAGAAGTTCGCGGCCACCGTCACCGCCGAGGGCGGAGCCGCGCTCGGAAAATTCGACGGCGCCGCCAAAGGACTTACATCGGCCGAGCTTGGCGTCTGGCAGTCGACGACGAAGCCGGCCTTCAGCGTAGGCGCCAACTTCGACTACAACTTCTATCCCAACCTCGCTTTTCGCATATCACCGACTTATCTCGGAACATTCTTCCGCCGCGATCCGGCGGACGTAAACCACGGACCGGACGGCACAATTCAAAACAACTTCGGAGTCAACGTCGGAATCGTCTATCGCTTCGGCAAGATCAAGTAATCGTCCAACAAAAAATAAGAGCGGTCTCGATCCACTGCATCGAACCGCTCTTTACTATTTACTTTGCTATTTCAACGTATAGGCAACACCTGTCACAAACTGGAGGCTGTTGCTCTTATATCCAAATGCAGGTTGATGGAGATAGTTATCCAGCAAATTGAGGTTCAGGCTGAATCGCTTATATGTCGGCAGTTGCAGCCCAGCCCCAAAGATCGCCGAATAAGCGCTGAAGTCATTCCACGCAGGAATAAACGTTGCGGTCTCGCTGAAGAGGATCTTGGCCGGCAGATTTCTGTGATACAGCTCTGTGAAGCTTGAACCGACCAGATTTGTACTTACCGTAGGCGGCTGAAAGTTCTGTCGTTCATAGTGCACATCCGCCTTCACATCCAGTTGTTGCAAGTCCGTCTGGATGAGCGTCAAGCCAACACCAGCTCCGTAGATCTGCTGTAGGTTCAGGCCCTGAGCGAAGTTGTGATCGAACGACACGCCGACCAGCCCATAAAGCTTTGTCGTGTCGAAGTATTTATCATGCTCCGCGTCGGCATGGAAGATGTTCGTCTTCGCCACCGTATCCGGCGTCGGAGGTGTCGTCTGCGGAACGGTCGGCTGGGTAATCTTGCCGTACGTTTCCAACACGTTAATGGTTGACCGCGTTCGTGGCGGTAGAAAGGCGACCGAAGGAACCAACCGTATCAGGTTGGCCGCCAGATTGTAGGTTTGGCCCGTCTGTGTGGACTCAACCAACGTGATCCCGCCTGAGATCGATCCATTCCATCCGGACCAGATCCCCGGATTGCTGGTGACCTCCTTGTTATAGGTCACGCTGTCGATCATGTGAGCCAGCTCTTTGACCGGCACAACCTCAGGAGTGCCGGACTTGGTGTCCGCCACCGTAATGGCGTTATCACCATAAGTGGCCGTACCCGGCTGCTTGGATGTCCGCGTGATCTTCTCGCCTTTCTTCAGCGCAACGAACTTGCCGCTGGCATGTAACTCTTTGATCTTGCCTGCTGAAACGGTAACCTCACCGACGACGTCGCTCTTAAACACGAACGAATCACCGTCCGCCCGCTCCAGGGTTCCGGTCAACTGATCGCCGTTCGTAAACACAATCACATCAGGTGCGGACTTGGCGGCATTGCTCTGAGCTCGTCCTGTGACCGCCAGTTGGAACAACACGCCTGAAACAAGGCTCAAAACGAGCAGGCTGTTCCACTTACCTGGCCTGCGGAGAGGGGTGGATTCATAGTGGATGCTCATCTTTTAAAAATAGCGTAGCTTTACTGTGCAGAGGTTAAATATGCGGCCCATTGTTCGTGTCATAGGAAGAGTGTTGCGTCTGGTTGGCATTTCCAGTCCGGAAGACTCCCTCATAAAGCCTGCGGCCGCCTTAGATCCTCCCTCTTGGCGGAAGCAAAATCCGCCTCCGGCAAAGCCAGAAGATTTGGAGGATGGGTCGAGATCACGATGAAGACGGCGCGAAGAGGCAATCGAGCCGGTTTTCTCCCTGGATAGCCAGTTGGTAGTGACCCAATAGTGGAACGTTATTAGCGTCGAATCATGCGGCGGAGATGGTAGGCTTTTAGGGTGACGATGCGGCTTAGAACGTCTCAATTTTGCCCATTTCGATTCGGCCTGATCTGGTTTGGGCTGGCGGGGATAGTGGCGGTGTGTCCCCTCGCCCGTGCGATGGAGCACGTGACCTTGAAGAACGGGTTTGAACTGGATTGTGTGCGCCGCGAGGCTGTGGGAGATAAAGTCCGGCTTTATCTTGCGGGCAACGGTAAGTCTTCTGTAGCAGATTCAAACTATCTCGAGGTCGCAGCGGATTCAGTCATTCGCGTGGAGACAGTTGCGGATGCGCCGGAGCCGGTAGCTGCAGTGAAGCTGCCGAGCCCGGTGACGATCATGGCGGCTCCGACCAAAGAAGAGATGCATGAAATACTGGCCCATGCCGGCGCGGCGCACCACGTCGATGAGGACCTGCTGGCCAGCGTGGTACGGGTAGAGAGTGGCGGACAGGTACGGGCAATCTCGCGAACGGGCGCCCGAGGGCTGATGCAGTTAATGCCGGGTACCGCGAGCGCGATGGGCGTTGACGATGCATTCAAACCGGAGCAGAACATCGCGGGCGGAACAGCGTATCTGGATTCGCTGCTGACTCGGTACCACGATAACGTGGCGCTGGCGCTGGCGGCCTACAACGCGGGACCAGCTGCGGTCGATAAGTATCACGGCGTACCTCCCTATCGCGAGACGCGGGAGTATGTGGCTCGGGTGATCCGTGAGTTCAACCGGCGAAAACAGATGGCCCTGATAGCGCAAACCAAGTAGCCTAGCGCTGACGCGAAGACGAAAAGAGAGCAATGACAAAGCGTAATAGAGTCCTGTGGGCGGTTGTCGTAATTGCGCTGGCCGTGCTCGTGTTTTTGTTCAGGAATAAGGTGCACTTCGACTGGGCGACGTTCTGGCAGCAGTTGAGGTATGTGAGCGTTGGACATATTGTTGCCGGGATCGCGTTGATCTATGCGACGTACTGGCTACGAGCGGTGCGGTGGGCGGTATTCGTGTCGCCGACGAAGAAGGTCCCCGCCGCCTCCCTGCTTGGTTCGCAGTTCATTGGATTTACGGCAGTGGCATTGTTCGGGCGATTGGCGGACCTGACGCGGCCATATCTTGTGGCGCGTCGCGTGGGGCTGTCGTTGAGTTCGCAGGTAGCCGTGTACACGATTGAGCGTATGTTCGATCTGGGGGCAGCGGCGGTGATCTTTTCTGGCGCGCTGGCGTTTACACCAAAGAATCTTCCGCACCATGACGTATTTGTTCGAGCCGGCGTGTTGAGCATGGGTGCGACGCTCGCGATTGCTGTTTTTGCTGGCGCGGTGAGGGTCGCCGGCGGGGCTGTAGCAGAGTTCGCGCGAAGGACGGTTGGGCTCCTCTCGAAGTCCGCTGGCGAGAGTATCGCGACCAAGATCGTGGGGTTTCGCGATGGATTGAATGCGTTGTCGTCGGCACGGGACTTCGGTGTGGTGGTGTTGCTTTCTCTGACGATGTGGGGAATGATCGGATTCGCCTATCTTGAGACCGCGCGCGCATTTGTGAACACTCCGGAGTTGGGCGGGCTGACATTTTCGCGGACGATGCTACTGATGGCGGCGAGCATCGGGGGGTCTCTGGTGCAGCTTCCGATTATCGGGTGGTTTACGCAGATCGCCGTTACGGCAACGGCGATGCACACGTTCTATGGAGCACCGATCGAGGCGGCGACAGCCTGCGGCGCAATCCTGTTAGTGGTGACCTTCCTGTGTATCATTCCAACCGGCTTCATTTATTCCCAGGTGGAACATGTAAGCCTGAAGCGGGTCGCGCAGGAGAGTGAAGCAGCGGGGGCGGCAGTCGAGGCAGCAGATGTTTAGCTAGACCAGCGGCGATGCCTTGCATCGGCTGTGTGGCACACAGGCTGACAGGGACGGAACGCCGCAACGTATTGCACTGTTAGAATCGATATATTCCGATGAAGTGTCCCTACTGTGGTTTTAGCCAGGACCGGGTTGTTGATTCACGCGAGAGTAAAGACGCCGATTCGATTCGCCGGCGACGCGAGTGTGAAGGTTGTAACAAGCGGTTTACGACATATGAACGGATCGACGAAATCCCCTACATGGTGGTCAAGAAGGACGGACGGCGAGAGAAGTTCGACCGGCAGAAGGTGCTGAGCGGGTTGCTGCACGCCTGTGAGAAGCGGCCGGTTGCGGCGGTAAAGCTGGAACAGATTGTGGATGAGACGGAGGCCTATGTGGTCGATTCGCAGGAGCGTGAGCGATCGACGAGCGAGGTCGGTGAGTTGATTATGAGCAGGCTGAAGGTCATCGATACCGTCGCCTACATCCGGTTTGCGAGTGTGTATCGGGACTTCAAGGACGTTCGCGAGTTCAAGGCGGAGCTGGAGGAGTTGCTCAGCGGAAAAGACCACAAAAAAAGGCGGTAGTAGATGACGGCAGCAAAGAAGACGCACAGGATTACTTTGATTCCGGGAGATGGGATTGGGCCCGAAGTCTCCAGCGCGGTGGTGAGTATCGTAGAAGCGGCGGGCGTGGCGACAGGGGTCGCCTTCGAGTGGCATCGGCATGACGCAGGGGCGGATGCATTTGAAAAGACCGGAGAGTATATTCCGAAGGAGCTCTATGACTCGATCGAAGAGAACCGGGTCGCGCTGAAGGGACCGGTAACGACACCCATTGGCGAAGGATTCGCTTCGATCAACGTAACGCTGAGAAAAAAGTTCGAGCTGTTCGCGAACTTCAGGCCGGTCAAGAACCTGCCTGGATTGAAGACCAGATATCCGGGCCTCGATTTAGTGATCGTGCGCGAGAATATGGAGGACTTGTACGCCGGTCTGGAACACGTGGTGGTGCCAGGCGTGGTGCAGGCCTTGAAGATCATTACGGAGAAGGGCTCAACCCGCATCGCAAAGTTTGCGTTCGACTACGCACGGAAGCATGGACGCAAGAAAGTCCACTCGATCCACAAAGCAAACATCATGAAGCTCTCGGATGGCCTGTTTCTGAGGTGCTGCCGGACGGTCGCAGAAGGCTTCCCTGAGGTGGGGTACTACGAACATATTGTGGACAATACCTGCATGCAACTGGTAATGAATCCATACCAGTACGACATTCTGCTGACAGAAAATTTGTACGGAGACATCCTCAGCGATCTCTGCAGCGCGTTTGTAGGTGGCCTTGGATTGGTACCGGGCGCAAATCTGGGGACAGAGTGCGCGATTTTCGAGGCGGTACATGGATCCGCTCCGGATATCGCCGGTAAGGATATGGCCAATCCGACCGCCTTGTTGCAAAGCGCGGTGCTAATGCTGCATCACATCAATGAAGCCGCGACTGCGGAACGGGTGCAGGACGGACTCGAGCAGGTCTATCGTGAAGGCAAAACGCTGACCAGGGACGTTGGCGGCACAAGCGGAACCAAAGCGTTTGCTGATGCGGTGCTGCAAGCTATGGAAACGCCGGTGGCGCCTGCTTAGACGAGGCTTGAATATAGAAAGAGGTTGCATGAGGTGGATTGACGGTTGGACCGCAAGGGCCTTGGTTGCGGGTGGGGTTCTAGCGTTGCTTGCCGGGCTTGCAGGATGCAAGCCAAGCGATGCCGTGAAGCATAACAACGACGGGACTGCGGCAGAGAGACCGGCAGTACCGTCGCCAGCTGCACCGCTGGATCAGGCGACCCTAGGGACGGTGAGTGGGACGATTCGGTTTACCGGAAAAAAGACGCCCGAGCGAGTGAAGATCGACATGAGCATGGATCCTGTGTGTTCGGTCACAGGCGGTGATAACTTCGCCGAACAATATATGGTGAAGGATGGCAAGCTGGCGAATGTGTATGTATATATCAAGAGCGGGCCGCCAGCGGCGATGTCTGCCCCTGCATCTACAAACGCCATCGTTCCGGTAATGGACCAGATTGGCTGCAAGTATGTGCCGCATGTGATTGCGGTGATGCGCGGTGGGTCAGTCGAGTTTCGTAACTCGGACGGCACGATGCACAACATTCACACGCTACCGGCGGCAGAGGGCAGCCAGCCGATCGACATATCTCAGGGAGCGAAGGGTGCGCCACAGGTAAAGCAGTTCAATCAGCCGGAGGTGATGATTCCGGTACGGTGCAACAACCATCCCTGGATGAATGCGTTTATTAACGTGTCGGCGACGCCGTTTTTTGCCGTGACCGGCATGGATGGCCACTTTAGCATCAGCGGATTGCCGGCCGGGACATACACGCTGGCGGTGGTGCACGAGAAGATGGGCGAACAGACGATAACCGTGACAATCGAGCCGAAAGGAACAGCCACGGCGGATTTCAGTTTCAGCGCAAAGTGATCTCGAAGGAACGACGGAGGCGTGATGAGTGCAGGATTCGCGGCATTAGCGGAGTCGATACAGCATACAGCGCAGTTCAACTTCAACCTGGCCTTTGTAGTGAATCGGTTGCCGCTCTGGTTTCTGGTCTTTGCGCTGTTTCTACCGCGAATCGCTATGGTAGTGGCGTGGTTGCAGGGCACATTGGTGCCGTTCCATCTATATGGGATCATTCCGCCGCTATTCTGGCTGTTTCTGCCAAGGATTCTGGTCCTTTATCTGATCTATGTGGACCAGGGGCTGACCCTTTGGTTTTTAGTCCATCTGGTCGCAGCGCTCCTGGTGTGGGGTGGAGGCGGTCACCAGATTCGGCGCAGAGGGCGGCGCGAATACTAGTTCTTACAGACCTCGCGGGTGACGGTGCCGTAAGGGCGCGTTATCCTTAGAGGATATGGAACGACGCAGGGTTGGCATTCTTGGCGCGACCGGAATGGTCGGGCAGCGATTCATTCAATTATTGAGCAATCATCCGTGGTTCGAGATTGCGTGGCTGGCGGCGAGCGATCGCAGCGCCGGCAAGACCTACGCCGAGGCGTGCCGCTGGAAGCTGGACTCTCCGTTGCCAGCCCGCATCGCGGCGATGACGCTACAGCCGAATGTCCCTGAGGGATCCGCGGTCGAGCTGCCGAAGATTATCTTCGCTGCGCTCGATGCAGACATTGCGCGAGAGCTGGAGCCGAAGTTTGCCGCGGCTGGGTGCGCCGTGATCTCAAACTCAAGCGCGTTCCGCATGGCGGCGGATGTGCCTTTAGTGGTACCCGAGGTGAACTCCGATCATCTTTCGCTGATCGAGGCGCAGAGCTGGCGCAAGGAGAGCGGCGGATACATCGTGACCAACCCCAACTGCAGCGCAATCGGACTGGTGTTGGCACTCAAGCCGCTGGAGGAACGGTTCGGGATTGAAAGCCTGTTCGTGAGCACGATGCAGGCGGTCAGCGGCGCAGGGTATCCGGGCGTGGCTTCGCTCGACATTCTGGGGAACGTCGTGCCGTTCATCAAGAACGAAGAAGAGAAACTGCAGGAGGAGGTCGGCAAGTTGCTTGGCCGGCTGGATGGCAGAAAAGTTGAAGCACTCGATGCAAAGGTGAGCGCACACTGCAACCGGGTTGCGGTTGAAGACGGGCACACCGAGTGCGTGAGCATCAAGTTCAAGAAGAGGGCGACGCGGGAGGAGATTCTTGCGGCCTGGAACGAATTCCTGCCGCTGCAGGGTCTGCACCTGCCGACGGCTCCGGATCAGGCGGTGGAGTATGACGCGGCCGTCGATCGACCGCAGCCACGGTTGGACAGGATGCGCGGGCATGGTATGGCGGCCACGGTCGGCCGATTACGCGAGTGCAATCTGCTGGACTGGAAGTTCGTTGTCCTCTCGCACAACACGATTCGCGGTGCGGCTGGCGCGGCGGTTCTAAATGCAGAGGTGCTCGCATTATTGGGTAAGCTGGATAAGCTTGGTGTGCGTGCCAAGGCAGTTTTGGCGAAGGCTGTGGCGGTGACGGCTTGAGCGTGGTGCGAGAGAAATTGGTCGTAATGAAGTTCGGCGGGACCTCAGTTGAGGATGCCCAAGCCATGAAGCGGACGGCGGGCATCGTTCGCGGACGGCGAGAACGTGGGCTGGAGGCTGTCGTCGTAGTGTCGGCGATGGCCAAGGTGACGGATTTGCTGCTGTCTGCGGCATCGGCCGCAGGTCGTGGAGACAAAGCTGGGGCCCTGGCCATCGGGGCCCGACTGCGGCACCGGCATATCGATACAGCGACAGCTCTGCTGGAGGCAGAGCGATTTACCCGCCTGCAGGTAACGCTGCACCAGGAGTTCGACGCCCTGGACGATCTGCTCCGCGGAATCGCTGCTGTAGGTGAACTGACTCCGCGTACAAATGACCTGGTGGTGAGCTTCGGAGAAAGGCTTTCAAGCAGGATGATTGCCGAAGCCTTTGAACAGCATGGATTGTACGGTGCCCACGTGGATGCGCGAACCTGCATCGTGACGGACGCAAGTTATGGCAAGGCAGTGCCGCAGGAGAGCGTGATCGAAGAGAGGCTTGCCGCGATTGTTCTGCCGCTGATCGAGGCTGGAAAGACTCCTGTACTCGGCGGTTTTATCGGCGCGACTGCGGAAGGCATTACGACAACTCTGGGCCGAGGCGGCAGCGACTTCACTGCTGCTCTGGTCGGAGGCGGAATGCATGCTGGCGCAATTGAGATATGGACGGACGTGAACGGAATTATGACGACCGATCCGCGAATCTGTCCCGACGCACTTAGAGTGAAGACGATCAGCTTCGAGGAAGCGGCGGAACTCGCTTACTTTGGAGCGAAGGTGTTGCATCCGGCCACCATCTTGCCGGCCGTGCAGAAGAGCATTCCAGTGTGGGTTTTGAACTCCCGCAATCCCGAGAACGAAGGTACGAAGATTACCGCGATGGCGGCAAAGTGCGCGAGTCCGTTTAAAAGTATCGCAGCAAAGAAAAAACTGACGATCATCGATGTAGTTGCGAGCCGCATGTTGATGTCACACGGATATCTCAAAGCGGTATTCGATGTCTTCGACAAGTACAAGTGCGCGATCGATATGGTGTCGACCAGCGAGGTGAGCATCTCGGTCACGGTTGACAGCAACCAGCAGCTGCCGGAGATCTGCGCGGAGCTGGCCAAAATCGCAGATGTAAAGATGGAGGGTCATAAGGCGTTGGTTTGTCTGGTGGGAGAAGACATCCGCGGCCACAACGGCATCGCTGGACAGGTCTTCAGCGCGATCAGTCACGTAAACGTCAGGATGATCTCGCAAGGAGCAAGCGAGATCAACATGAGCTTCATGATCGACGAGGAAGATGTAGAGGAGGCTGTGCGAAGTTTGCACGGGCACTTCTTTGCGGACCCAGATGAGACGGTCTTCGATGTCGCGAACCGCGTTCAGCTCAAGAGTCAGGTTTAGGAAGGCACACAATGCGGATATTGGTCCTGGGAATGGGCAAGACGGGCAAACTGGTCGCAGAGGTTGCGGCTGAACGTGGACACAGCGTTCATGTGCTGGATGCTAAGGAGAATGCGGGTGCGTCGGCGTTGACACCGCCGTTCGTTGCGGGGTTCGACGTCGTGATCGACTTCACAACTCCCGAGGCCGCGATCCAAAACATGCGTGCCTGCCTCGCAACCGGCGCGAAGATGGTGATCGGAACGACTGGCTGGTACGACAAGCTGCCGGACATGCGTGGACTGGCAGAGCGCAAGCAGGCTGGGCTGCTGCATGGAACCAATTTCTCTGTCAGCGTGCAAGTGATGTTGCAGATCGCCGCAACGATGGGCAAAGCATTGAAGAACGCGGGCTACAAGTTTTCAATCGAGGAGACGCATCATATTAGCAAGCTGGACTCGCCCTCAGGCACGGCGATCAGCCTGGCCAAAGTCGTCGAGGCCGCATCTAATCTTTCTCGTGTGCCGATTGAGGCAAAACGAGAGGGTGACGTAATGGGCGTGCACACGCTGGAGGCAAGAAGCGATTCGGATCGGCTGGTGCTGACGCATGAGGCGTTTTCGCGAAGAGGATTCGCCGAGGGCGCAGTACGGGCGGCGGAGTGGTTGTCGTCGCGGACCGGATGCTACGACTTTCAGAACGTCTACACAGAGATGTAACGGAAACGAGAAGGAAGGGATCAATATGAGCGTGATGGAAGTTATAGAGAAGACAAAGTTTGCGGATCTGACGTCTGAGCAGAAGCTGGATCGTTTGGCCGAGGTCGCGGTGCAGATTGGTCTTGGGTTGCGCGCAGGCCAGGAGTTGATCATGTCCGCCCCGTTGGAGGCGCTGCCGCTGGTACGTCGTATTACAGAGCATGCGTACAAAGCTGGTGCGCTGCTGGTCACGACGTTCTACTCTGACGATCCAAGCGTGCTGGCGCGTTACGAACATGCATCGGATGCCAGCTTCGACTACGCGCCGACCTGGTTGCATGACGGGATTGCGGCAGGCTTCCGCAGTGGAGCGGCCCGACTTGCGATCGCAGGGGCAAACCCCGCTTTGCTGGCCAAGCAGGATCCGGCGAAGGTCGCGCGAGCTAATGTTGCCGCCTCGAAGGCAGGCAAACCTGCGATGGAGCTGATTACCCGCCACGAGATCAACTGGACAATTGTGGCCTGTGCAACTCCGGAGTGGGCGAAGCTGGTGTTTCCCAACGAGCCGGAGAATGTGGCCGTCGCGAAGCTGTGGGAGGCGATCTTCGTCGCCTCGCGTGTTGCCGTCGATGACCCGGTGCAGGAGTGGCGCGAACACGGAGCAAGACTGAAGAAGCGCATGGAGATGTTGAATGCCAAGAGGTTTTCCGCGCTGCACTTCAAAGGGCCGGGAACGGATTTGACTGTCGGGCTGGCGGATGAGCATCTGTGGGCCGGAGGAGGAACGACGGCCGGAAACGGTATCTATTGCCAGCCGAACATTCCTACCGAGGAGTGCTTTACGACTCCGCACAAAGACCGCGTCAACGGAACCGTGCGGGCCTCGAAACCGCTGTCGCATCAAGGCACGCTGATTGAGAATATCGCCGTACGCTTCGAAGATGGCCGGATCGTTGAAGCTACGGCTACGGCGGGCGAAGATGTGCTCAACCGACTGATCAGCACCGACGATGGAGCCCGACGACTGGGAGAGGTGGCGCTCGTGCCGCACTCCTCGCCTATCGCGCAGAGCGGCGTGCTCTTCTGGAACACGTTGTTCGATGAGAACGCAGCGAGCCATATCGCTTTGGGGCAGGCCTATTCAACCTGCATCATCGGAGGCGAGAAGATGGATGCGGAACAGCTTGCGGCGTTGGGTGCGAATGCCAGTCTTATCCACGTGGACTGGATGATAGGGTCCGGCGAAATGGATGTAGATGGAGTGGCCGCGGACGGCACAGCTGAGCCGCTAATGCGCAAAGGTGAGTGGATTTAGCGGTACGCGCAAGGGCTTCTGGCATGGTCTTTTACCGGCTTTCCACCGATACCCAGACGAATTTCTCTAGTATTTGCAGGGAATTCGCGGTAAATTGAAGATCAATCGGACTACGGTTCGTATTCGCCCACAAGTTCTCAAAAAATATTGACTGCAAGGCACTCCGTTTTGCAGGGACTATGTACCTGATCCTCAGTTGGTGATTTCCTTCTGTCGCAGCAGTGTCGCATCTCTACAAATCAAATTTTCGAGGAGAACTTCTATGAATTCCGACATGACGCAGGGCGTTTCACGCAGATCGTTTATGCGCATTCTTGGTGCGGCTTCGGCTGCGGCAACCTCGTTTCCGGCCTTTGCCGCCATCCAACAACCTGCTGCGCCGGCAGCGGGACAACAGCGTACCCGGCGTGGCATGTCCGATATGGGCGACATGCGCGCGCTTTCTCCCGATACCGTCATTATCAGTTCGAACGAAAATCCACTGGGGCCAGCCCAGTCGTCACTCACGGCAATATGTAGCACTGCCGCTCTGGGCGGTCGCTATCACGGCGAAGAGACGATGAAGACGGTCGCGGTTTTCAATGAGCTGTTTGGACTTCCCAAAGCTGGACCCGGAAAGCCCAGCTACTCTGCATTGTTCCCTGGATCAGGCGGTCCACTTGATTTGGCTTTAATGTCCAATATCGGACCAGACAAGCCGCTAGTCTATGGTGATCCAAGCTATGAGCAGGGGCCGCGGGCTGCGGACACGATGAAAGCTCCGAAGTATCCAGTTCCTCTGACCGCTAACTACGCCCATGACGTGAAGGCCATGCTGAAGGCGCACCCGTCGCCAGGCGCGTACTACATTGTGAATCCCAACAACCCCACCGGAACGATGACGCCAAAGGAAGATATCGTCTGGCTGCTGAACAACAAGCCGAAGGGTTCGGTCGTGATCGTCGACGAGGCCTATCACCACTTCTCGAACGACGAGTCGGTGATCGATCAGGTAGCTCTGGACAAGGACATTATTGTCCTGCGGACGTTCTCGAAGATCTATGGCATGGCTGGTCTCCGCGCTGGTTTTGCGGTCGCACGGCCCGACCTGCTGGAAAAGTTCAGCACGGTTGCTGCTCCCGCGCGCAGTTTGGCGAGTATTTCAATCACCAGCGCAGCAGGTGCCCGTGCTGGTCTCCAGGATAAGGATCTCGTACCGTTGCGAAAGAAGATCAACTCGGACATCCGGTCGGAGACGTTGGAATTTCTTACCAAACATGGCTACAAAATCATTCCGGGTTCGCAGGGCAACATGTTCATGGTAGACGTCAAGCGTCCTGGCAAAGAATTTCAGCAGGCTATGTTGAAGGAGAACGTTGCCATCGGGCGTACCTGGTCGGCAATGCCGAACTACGTTCGTGTCACAGTTGGGACAAAGTCCGAGATGGAGAAGTTCCAGACTGCCTTTGTTAAGTGCATGGATATGCCGCCCGGAGCCGTGAATGGTGCGGCTGAGTTGCATCTTCCGGAGTTTCATATCCCATCGGAACTGTATCGAGGCTAGTGGTGCTGAAACCAGAGGCCCCCGGCGAGAGATCGCCGGGGCTTTTTTTTATTCCTTTGTGGGCCGCAGGGCGGACTTGCCGCGAAATCAACAATCATGACGCGGTAAACTTACAGTCACTATGGAATTGATGGGTTGTGGAACAGCGCTGGTAACTCCCTTTCGACGGGACGGCGGCGTAGATGAACCTGCCCTGCACGCGCTGGTCAACTGGCAGATTGAGAGTGGGATCGATTTCCTCGTCCCATGTGGAACAACTGGAGAGGCCTCGACGCTGACCGAGGCAGAGTGGCTGCGCGTCATTGAGGTCGTGGTCGCGACTTCCTCTGGACGTGTCCCCGTGTTTGCCGGCAGTACGCACAATGCAACGCACGAGGCCGTGGCCCGTGTGCGAAAGATGTCACAAATACATGGATTGACGGGAATTCTGACCGCAAATCCCTACTACAACCGGCCTGGCCAGGAGGGACAGTATCAACACTTCCGCGCGATAGCCGAGGCGACGGAGTTGCCAGTGCTCCTGTACAACATTCCGCCGCGAACTGGCGCAAATCTCGAACCGGCGACCGTACTGCGGTTGGCAGAGTTGAAGAATGTGATTGGCGTCAAAGAGTCCAGCGGAAATCTGTCCCAAATCACCGAGTTGCTGACGACAGCACCGCGAAGCTTCAAAGTGTTTGCTGGGGATGATGGATTGGCTCTGCCGATACTGGCTCTGGGTGGTGCGGGGTTGATCTCGGTGGCGTCAAATGTGATTCCAGGACAGATGGCGCGGATGGTTCGAGCAGCGCTGGAGAACGACTGGGTGGACGCGCGGCGCATCAACCGGCAGTTCTTCCGCCTGATGCAGGCGCACTTCTGGGAGGCCAGCCCTGCTCCGGTCAAGGCTGTGCTGCAGATGCTGGGTCGCGGCGAGGACGTGTTGCGGCTGCCGATGATTCCCGTATCGGATGCGACGCGGCGGAAGCTGGAGCGAATGGTGGGCGAGTTGGGATTACTGGTGGGCATCCCGGCTACGGGCGAAGATCTGAGAATGTTCTAGCCCAGATTGCTATTAACCGAAGGGTCATTTCGAAACAGAAAAAAGAGGAGCAGATTTGAACGGGACACTGCAGGAGCGGATTGAGCATTGGTTTGCACAGGGTGCGACAGCGATTGGGAATGCTGAAGCAGAAGCCGCGTTCTTAGAGTTGCGGGGCGCATTGGAGGCAGGTCAACTTCGAGCTGCGGAGCCGGATGCTTCTCTGCCGCTGGGGTGGCGGGTAAATGCGTGGGTGAAACGTGGAATTTTGTTAGGGTTTCGGATCGGCACGATGATGGAGATGGGGGGCGATACGCTTCGTTTCATCGATAAGCACACCTACCCGGTGCGGCGGTTTGTTGTGGCGGACGGAGTGCGGATAGTGCCGGGAGGCGTCAGCGTGCGGACTGGGGCGTATGTTGCCAAGGGAGTTGCAGTTATTCCGCCGTCGTATGTGAATGTGGGGGCGTATGTTGATGAGGGAACGATGGTGGACTCGCATGCGCTGGTCGGAAGTTGCGCGCAGGTAGGCAAACGCGTTCATCTGAGCGCGGCTGCGCAGATCGGTGGCGTGCTGGAGCCGGTGAACGCGAGTCCTGTCATCATTGAGGATGACGTCCTGGTGGGGGGAAATACTGGCGTTTACGAGGGGACGGTCCTGCGGAAACGCGCGGTCTTAGCGGCTGGAACGGTTTTGACGCGAGGAACTCCGGTGTATGACCTGGTAAAAGGTGAGATCTACAAGGCTTCTGCCGATATGCCGCTGATAATTCCTGAGGGAGCGGTGGTTGTGCCGGGTTCGCGGGCAGTTTCCAAGGGTAAAGGCGCAGAGTGGGGGTTGAGTCTGGCGGCGCCGGTAATTGTTAAATATCGGGACGAGAAAACCGAGCTTTCGTTGGTGTTAGAGGACATTTTGCGGTGATTTGTGGTGGTAAATCGTGGTGAAGTTGTGGTGAATTGCGTGGTAGATCGTGGTCACTAAACACCACTTTTTGCGTCGTTGAAAACATGCCAACTTTTTGAAATTTTTCTGTGGAAATCTCTGCTGGTGCTTAGTGGCTCGGGGGTGTGGGGCCGTCTGGTGTGAGAGGTGGGACGGAGGAGAGGAGACTGACGAGTCCTTCTGAAATGGTCGGGTGGGTGACGATGAGAGATCGGATCGCTGTGTAAGGCAGATTGGCGGACATCGCCAGTTGAACAACCGGGAGAAGTTCGCCTGCACCCACCCCAAATGCGGTGAAGCCGAGGATGCGATCGTTTTCGGAGATCAGAGCTTTCAGGAAGCCTCGGGTCTCGGAGAGGGTGAGGGCGCGAAGATTTGTGAGCATGGGGATTTTGGCGAGGCGGTAGGGGATTCCCTGTTTTTTTGCTTCGCTTTCGGTAAGGCCGACGTGAGCCAGCTCGGGGTCGATGAAGGTGCAGGATGGGACCTGGCGGCCGGTGGTGCTGCGATGGGCTCCGGTCAGGTTGTCACGCACGGTGCGGAAGTCGTCGAAGGAGATGTGGGTGAAGTGGGGGGAGCCAGCGCAATCGCCCATGGCCCAGACGCCGGGTGCAGTGGTCTCGAGGCGGTCGTTGACTTGGACGTGGCCGGCAGGGGTGGTTTTGATACCGACCAATTCGAGGCCCATATTTTGCGTGTTGGGGGTGCGGCCAGTGGCGACGAGGAGATGGGAGCCCTGGAGGGTGGTTTCGCCGCCAGGCAGAGTGAGATGCACGGTGACGGACTTGCCGGAGGTGCCTTCTACGCGCGTAATGTTGGCATCGGCGACGATCTCGATGCCTTCGTCGTGGAAGAGCTGCTCGATGCCCTCAATAACGTCCGGGTCTTCGCGGTGGGCAATGCTGGGGTTGCGCTCGATGATGGTGACACGGGCGCCGAAGCGGCGCATCGCCTGAGCGAGTTCGAGGCCGATGAATCCGCCTCCGAGGACGAGGAGATGTTCGGGAAGCACAGTGAGTTCGAGAGCTTCGATGTGGGTGGGGGGGGAGGATTCTGCGAGGCCCGGAATAGGCTCTATGGTGGCGCGGGAGCCGGTGTCGAGGAAGATGCGGTCGGAGCGGAGGGTGCGGGTGCCGCCGGCGTTGAGGGCGACTTCAACGGTCTTCTCCGCGATGAAGCGGCCGAAGCCCATAACGATCTCGGCATGGCTTTTGGCGTAGTTGGCGAGGTGGGCCTGCAGGTTGCCATCGACCAACTGCTGGCGGCGGGCGTTGACGCCGGCCATATCAACGCGCCAGTCGCTGTGGACCATGCCGAACTCGGCGCCGCGCTGGAAGTACTGAGCGACCTTAGCGCTGTGGACGACGTTCTTGCTGGGGAGGCAGGCGACGTTGGGACAGGCTCCGCCGATGCGCTCGTCTTCGATGTTGATGACGTGCTGTCCCTGTGAACCGAGGTGCCAGGACATCCATTTGCCTGCTTCTCCACTGCCAATGACGATTGCGTCGTACTGTTCCGGGGTGGACATCAGGTATCTCCATGCGATTGGATGATCGAAATCCGTTGAGCTTTGCTATCGGATGCGAGAGCTGTGGAAAGGGGTGCGTCCATGCGGGTGGCCATAAAAATCTCACGTCGCAGATAAATATCCGAGATGGGTGGTTTGGGCCAAATACCGTTATGTCCGGGTTGCCCGTGATCCGGGAGCACGCGCCAGACTAAGGTAGAATCCCGGATTACTTCCGCTATGCCGACTTGCACTGAGACTTCTCGGTACTGACCTGGGGTTCGACTAGCTCACCAGCTACTTGCAGCACGGTCGAACTTTCCGCGAGCGGTCATCCTAATCGTGATCCACTACATCGCGACAAGGGGCTTCTAGTTAACCCTCTCAGCCTGTATTGGTTTCATATTTGGGGGGGCGCCGACCGGATGTATCTCCGCATGGGTAGCGTCTTTCAGGGTCACAAGGAACTCGAAAGACTGCTTCCCAGCCCCAACCGTGACGCGGAGCGCATCACCCTCCAGCTTGGTCTTGCTGATCAGTGACGCCTCGCTTCTGTCGGATGGGTCCGCCTTGCTTAGCTCTCCGGCATCGTCCAGGGCAATCCTCGATGGAGTAACAGATCCGATGATCCATGAGCCGTTCTGAACCAGAATCATCGTGGAGAAACTTTGTCCATGGAACATCCAGTGCCAGGTTCCGGCGAACTTCTGCGCGCTGTTGGTGGATGCGGAAACCTCTTGCAGGCTCACTGCACGCGCGAGCACCGTGCTCGAGCCAAATAGAAAGCTTATTGTCAAAGCCAGCCCAATCAGACCGGCGCGGGATAGCGCAGTTCTCTTCTGAGTCAGCATCATGATTCGATCCTCCAGGTTGTCACCGTCGAAAATACCCAGCCCCATTGCGTTGCTGCGAGGTACTCGCAGGCACAATGACGCCAGACGTAAGAGTGTGCGGGCGTACACTGTTCGCTTTCCAAGACGAACAGCGGCGTACTCATCGCAGGCAAGCTCACGCGTCTGCGAAATCTTTGACATCAGGTACTGAATGCCGGGGTGCCAAGCCACAGGCAGTGCGGTCAACTGACACAAAAAGTGCACCAGAAAATCTTTCCTGCGAATGTGACCGTATTCGTGCGCAAGGATCGCCGTGAGATCCGGCACGTCAAGAGCTGGAATCACTTTGCTGGGCAAGATGATCGCGGGATGAAACAGACCGACCGTGACCGGGTCGTCGATGGCTGTCGATTCAAGAAGGGCAACACGATGCGAAGGCTCCATCCCTAAGCCAGCCATCCCGATTTCGTTCGGAGAGATCAACAAAGCGTCTCTGCGCACGCGATAAACTCGATAGATGCCGCGGCCAAAGTGGATCAGCTGATAAAGAAAGAGCACCTCCCAGATAACTAGGATCGTAGTTTTCGCACCAGGCACCAGAATGACCGGCTCATGCGCGTTGGAGTACCAGTTCCAGACCCACAAGTGATGGTCAGAGTGTTCCGTCTCCGGTATCGGCTGCTGCTGAGATCTCTCTGCGACCACACTCGGACTGGTTTGCCATAGGGTGTTGACGACAGGCGCAGCCAGACAGAGGGCAAATATCGCGAGATAAAAGCAATGTTGAACCTTCGCTTTGGCTTTTGCGATGAAACGCGAGAGTACGGCCGCCAAAACCGCAAACAGTCCAATCTGCACCGACGCATTGATCAGCCAGTCGAATACGAGCTTTCGAATCGTGCTCATTTCGCGTCCTCCTCGGCATCCCTGGCAGTCTCCAGTCTGGTCTGCAATTCAGCAAGTTTTTGCGCGTTGAGGTGCTTGCTCCGTACCAATGAGAGCAGGAGGTCATCCACTGACCCCTGAAACACTTTGTGCAGGACGTCCTTGATAGCGTGGGAGTCGGCTGCCTCTTGAGAGACGGTGGCACTGTACTCAAAAGCGCGCCCCACGAGCTTCCTCTTCACTCTTCCTTTACGTTGCAGGACATTCAATGTGGTCTGTACGGTTGTGTAGGCAAGTTGAGGCTCCCCCGTCAGTCCCTGCAGTACCTTCTGTACGTTCCCCGCGCCACCGTCCCAGAGCACGCGCATGATTCGTCGCTCTAGCGGAGTCAGGACCTTAGCAGGTTTAGGCATCGACGACTCCTCCTATACGCATAGGAGACTATCTCGCGAATGCTGTTTTGTCAACTATATATATAGGAGATAATTTTTGACCGACGCGCTTCGTGGGCCAATCCCTTCGGGACAAATGGGCAGCTCTTCGATGAGTGTCCAGCCGGCGGTCCCAAGCTGAAGCACACGTTCTGCGCTGCCTTACCAGCTCCTCAGATGAGTCCTGGGAAACGCTCTTCTCATCACTTTACTCCCGGTTCGCCGGCGATCCGGAGACCTGACCCATTCCCCATTCCCGAGTTAGTTGAGATGCAGGATGGAACCTGGTGGCCGGTGGTAGTGGGGGCCCCCGGCGTTTTCGCGCGATTGTGGTGGTTTTGCCAGATGTGTGCCATCTGGCTGAGGGCTGGATACGACGGATGTGTGAGGTCCGCCGTATCCAGGTTACAAGTTGGTTTAATAAGCAAAGAAAGTTCAGGGCGTTGATGGAGAAGCTGCCGTTCCTTCGTAAGCTCCAATGGTTGGCGATGTTGTAGAGCGCGTAGCGTTTGAATAGTCAGTTAATATTCCGGGGATAGCGATCCCTTTTCCGATGACGATCGAGGATGCATTGGCCGGGCTCATGTTTCCGAAGCCGTAGAGATGGTAGGTCTCATCCACCAATCCTGGATCCGCACAGATTGCCTTCTGTTCGTTCCAGCCGGTTTGTGGACAGGGCCAGTTATCTCTCTGGTTGAAGGTCAGGTTGTTGGTAAAGGTGGAGCCGGGGAGCGACAGTATCTGCGGGCCGCTATCGAAGTAGATGGGAGTGGGGAATTTCCCGCTTCCACCATTCGGATAGCCATTGACAGCAGTGTTCTGGAAGCCGAGAAAGATGTTGTTCTCGAACTGTAAATAGCAGGTTGTCGTGCAAGTCCCGTTTGCCGTCACTTCTACGCCGATATTGTTCGCGGTGTAGAGGGTGTTGTTGATGTATTTGGTGGTGAGACCTCCGTCGCCGACCGCAACGAGGACCGGGACGTCCGCGGCTCGGCAGAAGTCCGAGAGATTAGCGTTGTAGCCGGACGGAGTTCCCGGGATGGCCTGACGAAGTGCGTTGCAGTTGCCGACAATCAGATTGTTGATTGCCGTTCCTGCCGCGCCCATCTTCAGTTGCTGGCCCATGTTTCCGTATGCCAGGGAGTTGCTGATCGAGAGAGTCGAACCGTTACCTTGAAGGTGAAGAAGATCGAATCCGTCCTGTGTGTTGTTGGCGGCGACGGAGTGATCGACGTTGATGATCCATGCCGGGTTGCTGGTCACCGTTGCTGTGCCGATTCCGTCACCGTAACCACCGGACTGGTCATCGGTGCAATTGGCGTAGGGTAGAGCATCGACAATCGGATACTCTTCCGCGCATCCGTTCCATTGCGTGGTGAAGTAGCTGAGAGTCAGATGCCCCGAGCCTGTAGTTCCGCTGCCGTCATCCATGTTCCATCCGGACGAGGGATTTCCTGAAACAGAGACGCGTGTGACCACTACACCGTCGCCAGTTGCTCCGAGCATTCCTGCGCTTGCCATGCCGTGGATGTTGACGTCGGTGATGGTGGTGTTCGTTGTCGTGTTCGTGGTCTGGATCCCATTGCTCGCGTAGTCGTCGATAGGAAAGTTTTTGTGGCATTGATTTGCCTGCACCGCCAGCCCACAACTTGAGTGGTCTGTGATATCGAAGCAGGCGACATCAACATAGGAGGTTCCGGCTAAAGAGAAGACCGCTCCTACGCCGTATCCACCGTTTACATGTGCTTTCGCCGAGGGTGATGTGCAGCTCGCATAATTGACACCGAGCACTCTGGTATGTGCGTTGGGTGTGCCGTTGATAGGTTGTGGCATTCCAACGGCATACGGGTTTCCGGCAAGGCCGTAGGAGTCTCCCACATTCGGGCCACTCTGACCGATCCGGCATAAGGCGCCCGCGCTGCAGTCGATCAGATAGGTATCTCCACTGGATCCTATCCATCCCCATCCAGGCGAGCCTGCGCTTGGGTCCGTGACATAACTGCCATCGGTCCACAGAGAGCGAATGTCCTTGAAGGCGCAGTTTTGGTTTACGCCGGATCCTGGATACGGCGCGGACGACGTTCCGTTGCACTGGCCAGTTGTCTGGTTAGAAGAGTAACGGGTTCCACCGCCTCCGTTGACGTACCATATCTGCCCTCCTGAGGCGGCGGCGATGGGATTGACGGCGGTGTTTGTTGTGGCGTTTGATGCTGCGGCGGGCGAGTTCGATGATTGCGGGCTGGAGTTGCTGGAAGTTTCGGTGACAGGGTAGACGGCGCCCCAGGCTGCCGCTGTGAGCAGTATGGGAATAAGAAGGAGATTTTTCATGAAGCACACCTCTAGTCAGCGCTGGATAATGAGGCCAGCGACAGGAAAAAGTTAATTTTCGGTGGAGGCAGCAGTAGCGAACTTCCAGGTCGAGATGGGATCCCGACTACATCGACGCTCGGTCTCAGCAAAGGACGTCGAAAGTGGGTGGTATCTCGACCCTACAAGTGGCGGGAGGCTCTGTCAAGGAACGACGAGGTGGACAACTTGATACTGCAGCGTTGTACCTGTTTACGGTGTTTAGCTTGAAATGGTTAATCCCAGTAGTCGGCGATTCGGAGACTCATTCTCCACACTCCGGAGCTAGTGCAGATTTGTCTTCTACGTGATATCAAGGATGGCATGACTTCTCGTGAGCAACCCGATTCGACCGAGGCTGCCAAACGCAGGGCTGCCGTATGGGCAGCATCGCAGATCGAAGATGGAATGGCGGTAGGGCTTGGCTCCGGCACTACCTCGGCGCTGGTGATTGAAGAGGTAGGACGCAGAGTGGCCGCCGGCCTGCGAATCATCGCAATTGCCACGTCTGAACAGTCGCAGCGGCAGGCGCTGGATCTGCGGATCCCGATGAGCGACTTCGCGCACCTGCCGAAGCTCGATCTGACGATTGATGGCGCCGATGAGGTGCAGGAGGGCACGCTTGACCTGATCAAGGGGCACGGTGGAGCGTTGCTGCGGGAGAAGATTGTTGCGATAGCGAGCAGTCAGTTGTTGATCGCGGTCGATCCGAGAAAGCTGGTGACGACGCTGGGTTCGATCTTTGCCGTGCCGGTAGAGATAGTGCCCTTCGGCTGGGAGACGACGGTGACTCGCCTGCGCGAGCTGGGCTTTGCGCCTGAGATGCGGATGAAGGACGATGGCCAGCCTTACGTCACGGACGGTCACCACTACATTGTGCATTGCGAGCTGTCGCGATCTGGCCTTACGCCGGAGCAGGCGGCCGAGCGCCTGAAGGCGACGGTGGGGGTGGTCGAACATGGTCTTTTTCTGGGGATGGCGAATCGGGTGGTGATCGGTGGGCCGGAGGGGATCAAAATTTTGGAGTCGACGAGATAGCCGTCTTTCTATGATTTTGGTTGGAGCTCCTTCATAGGCGATTCAAGCTGCGATGGTAAGCTTAATGCTTGATGGCACAAGATAAATTGAAGTTGATTCCGCTGGGTGGCCTTGGTGAGTTCGGTATGAACTGCATGGCGATCCGCTGGCAGGATGACATTATTGTCGTCGATGCCGGTCTGATGTTTCCTGAAGAAGAGTTGCTGGGTGTGGACATTGTTGTCCCGGATATCAGCTATTTGACTGAAAACCGCGAGAAGGTTCGCGCGATCCTTTTGACCCACGGGCATGAAGACCACATCGGCGGTCTGCCGTGGATTCTGTCTGAGCTGAACGTCCCGGTGTACGGGACCGAGTTCACGCTGGCCTTTGTTGAGGGCAAGCTTGAAGAGCACAATCTGCTCGATGATGCGGATTTGATCGAGATGATTCCCGGCAGGCGGCTGACGCTGGGACCGTTTTCGGTGATGCCGATCCGGGTGACGCACTCGCTGGTGGACTGCGTTGCGCTGGCGATTCATACGCCGGTTGGCGTCATTCTGCATACGGGAGATTTCAAGGTCGATCTTTCGCCGCCCGACAACAAGCCGTTCGATCTGCATGCGTTTGCTGAACTGGGCAAGCAGGGCGTGCTCGCGTTGCTGCAGGACTCGACCAATGTCGACCGTAGCGGATATACGCCGAGTGAGCGTGCGGTGCGGCCAAAGCTGGATGAGATATTTGCCCAGACGAAGAAGAAGCTGTTCTTCAGCTGCTTCTCTTCGTCGATCCACCGGATTCGGTTGGCGATGGAGCTGGCGCACGAGCACGGGCGCAAGGTTGCGATCATTGGACGGTCGCTGGATAATTCGACCGAGATCGCGCAGGACCTTGGGTATCTCGATCCACCGCAGGGTCTTGTCATCAACCCCGGTCAGATTCGCGACACTCCTGCGAACAAGCTGCTGATTCTGATAAGTGGAACGCAGGGCGAGCCGATGAGCGCGTTGAGCCGTGCTGCGGTGAATAATCACAAGTTTGCGAAGATCGATGCGGGTGATACCGTGCTGCTGAGTTCGCGGGTGATTCCGGGCAATGAGAAATCGATCTACCGAATGATCGATCATCTGGAGCGGCGCGATGCGGATGTGATCTACGATGACGGGCACTCCGGCCTGATCCACGTGAGCGGGCACGGAAGCCAGGAGGAGCTGCGGTTGATGATCAACCTCGTCCGTCCGAAGTTTTTTATTCCAATTCACGGGGACTATCGCCATCTGAAGCGTCATGCGGAGCTGGCCGGTTCGATGGGGGTGGTGGAGAAGGCGATTCTGCTGGAGGACGGGGACGTTCTGGAGCTGGACAAGGGCTCGGCGACGAAGACGGGCAAGGTCACTGTCGGCCGGGTGTGCATCGATTCGGGCGGGACTTCGACGGATGTGGTTGAAGATATCGTGATTCGCGACCGCAAACACCTGAGCGAGGATGGAATTGTGCTGCCGATTATTCAGATCAATAAGCGGACGGGCAAACTTGAAAATCCTCCTGAGATTGTGATGCGGGGGACGGCGATTGCTGAAGAGAGTCTGATCGCGGAGGCGCGGCAGGTGGTGCAGCGGACGCTGGATGGCTCTTCCACCGAAGAGAAGGCCGACTATGGCGTGATCAAAGAGAAGATTCGCAGCGATCTGAAGCGATACATCCAGAAGAGCACGAGCCGGCGGCCTTTGATTATGCCGGTGATCCTGGAAATTTGATTCGGCAATTTGGAAACGAAAAAGAGTGCCCTTTGCGGGCGCTTTTTTGTTGAGTTTGCGGAAATTGTTTGACCGTGCAGATCTAGACCTGTCAGTGACGAAGTACAACTGTTGGTTCAGGCCTGATGACGGCCAGCATGGGATTGATTAGGCTTGGGATACGGCAGGCTTTTAAAATTTTGTTTTTTTGTCGATCGGCCACTGTGCACATGAAGAGCCAAAACTCCGGCGAGGCCTTCACATGAATTTTGTTTGTACGGCCATCACCTCTCGAATGCGCCGTGGAGTCCGTTCGATTATTGCGCCGCTTGCAGCGTCGCTGGCCGTGTTAGCCATGGCTCGGGCGCAACAGCCGGATACGAAGCCTGCATCGCGGCCAAAGGTCGCGCTGGTGTTCGAAGGGGGTGGTGCGCTTGGGTTCGCGCATATCGGCGTGATCGAGTGGATCGAGGCGCACCATATTCCGGTGGACTACGTGGCTGGGACCAGCATGGGTGGACTCGTGGGCGGGCTGTATGCCTCGGGCATGAGCCCGCAGGAGATTACAAACTTCGTCGGCGGCATCAACTGGACTGCGGTGTTGAGTGGGCAGGTTCCGTTTCCGGCTCTCAGTTACAGAAGGAAAGAAGACAAGCTAGCGTTTCCAAATCGGCTGGAGTTTGGTTTGAAGCATGGGGTGAGTCTGCCGAACGGGTTGAACTCCGGTTCGGCGGTGGGATTACTTCTGGATCAGCAGATGCTGCCGTACTACGACCTGAAGAGCTTTGACGATCTGCCGATCCCGTTCCGCTGCGTTGCGACTGATCTGACGACAGGCAAAGAGCATGTGTTCAAAGATGGATCGCTGGCGCAGGCGATGCGTTCGACAATGTCGATTCCTGGGGCCTTTGCACCGGTGGAGCATGGCACACAAGTCTTCTCCGATGGCGCCGCAGTGAACAATCTTCCAGTGGACGTGGCGCGCACGATGGGCGCGGAGATTGTGATCGCAGTGTATCTGGATACGGGGACTTTTGACCGGTCGACTCTCAGTTCGCTGGTAGGCGTAGCGGGCAGAAATTTGCAGATATTGATTGCCGCCAATGAGTCGGCCAGCATGAAGGACGCGAATATTCTGCTGAAGGCGGACGTGAGCAAGTTCACCTCGGGCGACTTCGAGAAGAGTGCGGAGATCATTCCCAAGGGCGTGGAGGTGGCGCAGGAACATGCGGCAGAGCTGGAAAAATATGCCGTTAGCGATCCCGACTGGCAGGCGTATCTGACGCAACGAAACTCCCGACGCAGAACGAATCTTCCGGAGCCGCAGTTTGTCGATATCTACGGTTTGCACGGAGTACAGCAGACCGAGGTAGCGAGTGAGTTTCAGAAGTATGTGAACAAGCCCATCGACACGCAGAAGATTGAAAATACAATCGCCGACCTGCAGGGGACGGGAATCTACTCGAGCATCAGCTACAACATGATCGATAACGACGGGAAGACTGGCCTGCTGGTGAGGCCGAGGCTAAAGGACTACGGGCCGCCATTCCTGAACGTCGGAGTGACGCTTTTATCGAATGATGCGAACGATATCCAGTTGGGAATGGGTGGGCGGGCGACATTTTTCGGCATGGCCGGGCCTGGGTCGGAGTTGCGGGTGAACGCGTCGGTCGGTGAGGTGGCGGGCGTTAATGGAGAACTGTATAAACCCTTGTCCGCCGGGTCGCCGTACTTCGTCGCTCCGCGAGCCTACTACCAGCACACGGTCACGGCATTCTTCTCAGGCAGCCAGCAGTTGGCCGAGTATACGCAGGCGAGAAATGGGTTCGGCTTCGATCTGGGCTACCGGTTCGGCACGAAGGCGGAGTTGCGCGTAGGAGAGGACTACCAGTGGTACGGCGAGTCGCTGAGAATTGGGACGCCGATCGAGCAGGTGTTTCACATAACACCATTTGTGAGCAACGTCCGGTTTCAATATCTGGGGCAGGACAATGTGCAGCTTCCGACGCGAGGCACGGAGTTCCGGACCCAGTACAACTATCTGACGCAGAGGCCGAATAGTGCGGCCGGCTTTTCGCAGTGGGATTCGACGGTGTCGCACTTTATTCCGGCTGGGAATCGCGGGGTGATCTTCGGGACAGGCGCAGGGGGCACGAGCTTGGGAGCGAGTGGGCTGGGGCTTGCCGGCTTTTCGTTAGGCGGGCCGCTGCGGTTGAGCGCGTACCACCAGGGGGAGTTGCTAGGGAGTGATTATTTTCTGGGACAGACGGGATATTTCTATCGCCTGCTGAAGTTGAATCCGGTGATCGGGGATTCGATCTATGCCGCGGGATTTTATGAGATCGGCAAGGTGTGGAACGGAGCTGCAGGGACGCCGAATCTGCCAAACGATGTTGCGGGAGGAGTGGTCATAAAAACACTGATCGGGCCGATCTATGGCGGTGCGAGCATCGGCGACAGCGATCATCGCAAGTGGTTCTTTGGCTTGGGACGGATCTTCTAGCGATGTCACCTCTTCGCAAGAAAAGATTCGCCGCACTCTTGGTGGGCTCCGCGGTAGTGCTGGCGGCGGCTGTGGCGTGGCCGTTCACCAAAGCGCACATGCAGGCGGTGGCGGTGCTGCGGTCAGTAAGTGGGCAGCCGGTCCCGTGGATCATCACAAAGATGGTGGCTGAGCCGGTTCGCACGGAGGACGTTCAGTTCACGACCGCGGCCGGCGTAGTGCGAGGGCGGCTCTATTTGCCGGATGGCCATCCCGACGCGCCGGGGCTGGTGGTGCTGCATGGCGTACATCATCTTGGGATCGAGGAACCGCGGCTGGTGAGCTTTGCTCAGGCGATGGCGAGCTGCGGAGTGCGGGTGCTGACACCGCAGTTGCCGGGGATTGCGGACTATCACGTCGATCGCGGCTCGGTGCAGGTGATTGGAGAGTCGACGCGATGGTTTGCGGGACAGGCGGGCGGTCCGGTGGGGGTGTTGGGGTTGAGCTTCAGCGGTGGGCTTGCGCTGGTGGCTGCAGGCGATCCCGTGTACCGGCCCGATTTCAAGTTCGTGTTTGCGGTGGGATCGCAGGATGCGATGGACCACGTGGCGACGTACTACCTGACGGGGCGAGAGGCTCGTCCAGATGGCACGACAGAGCGGCTGACTCCGCATGAGTATGGTGCGCTGGTACTGGAGTACGAGCATCTGGAGGACTTTGTACCGGCAGAGGATGAGGCGGCAATTCGACCGGTGTTGCGGGAGCATTTGTATGAGGACAAGAGCTCTGAGGAACTGGCCGAGGCAAAGCTGAATCCGCGACAAAAAGCGGAGGCTGCCGGGTTGATGGATTCTAACTCCTCCACGACAAGAGCCAAGCTGGCCGCGGCGAATGTGAAGCATATTGAGGAGATGGAAGAGCTATCGCCGCACGGAATGCTGCAGATGATGACAACTCCGGTGTATCTACTGCATGGGCAGGCGGATAATATTATTCCAGCGGCGGAGACGCTGTGGATGGCGAGCGAACTTCCTGCGACTACGCTGCAGGAGGTGCTTGTCAGTCCGGTGCTCTCGCATCTGGATTTGGACGGAGCAAAGCCCGACGTTTGGGACCAGTGGCGGCTGGTACACTTTTTTGCTTTAGTGCTGCATGCAGCAGAGAGGAAGTAGAGAATCGATGAGCGAGTTTGTGACGTTAGAGGAGATTCGGGCGGCGAAGGAGCGTATTGCCGGAGTTGCGGTGAGGACACCGCTTTATCGTGTGGAGCGCGCACGTCTGCAGATCGGTAAGTTTCCCGAGCCGGAGTTCGATCTCTATATCAAGGCTGAAAGTGAGCAGCCGATCGGAAGCTTCAAACTGCGCGGCGCTTACAACATGGTGTCGCAGTTGTCGCCGGAGGCGCTGCGGCGCGGAGTGATTACCTACTCAAGTGGAAATCACGCGCAAGGTGTGGCGTATGCGGCGAGAGCGTTAGGGGCAAAGGCCGTGATCGTGATGCCGAACAACGCTCCCGAAGTAAAGAAGGCCGCAACACGGGCGCTGGGCGCGGAAATCGTGGAGGTTGGCCCGGCTTCGTCGGATAGGCGGTTGAAGGCGGAGGAACTGGTCGCGGAGCGTGGGTACGCGATGATCCCGCCTTACGACGCGCCGCAGATTATCGCTGGACAGGCCACGTGCGGCCTGGAGATTGTGGAACAGTTGCCGGGAGTCGAGCTGGTGATCTCGCCGGTTAGCGGTGGCGGCTTGTTGAGCGGGATTGCTACAGCGGTGAAGTTGTCGGCGCAGGCAGGCCTCGCAGACCCGAACGTGAAGGTGTGGGGAGCCGAGCCGGAGCTGGCGGCGGATGCGAAGGAGAGCTTCTATTCGAAGACGCTGGTGGAGTGGCCTGCAGCAAAGACGACGCGGACGATTGGCGATGGGTTGCGGACGCAAAGCCTCGGCGTGTTGAATTTCGAGCATGTGCTGCGCTTCGTGGACGGGATCGTGACGGTAACCGAGGAGGAGATCCTTGCTGCCATGCGCGTGATGCTGAGTGTTACGAAGCTGGTGCCGGAGCCGAGTGGAGCGGTGACGCTGGCGGCGGCCCTGTTTCATGCCGATGAACTGCCCAAGGTGAGGAAGGTAGCCGTGGTATTGAGTGGAGGAAATCTGGAGCCTGCGCTGCGCGAGCAGTTGGAGGGAGAGTTGGCTGCAGGCAAGGCCTAGTGCTGGGTGTGGACCCTCTGCTGTTGATAGCGATTGAGAACATCCTGCAGCGAGACGATCCCTTCCAGCGAACCGCGCATCGCACGATTGGTGATCGGCAGCAGCGGCCATCGCTGAAAGTGCGGCAGAGCGCTGGAGAGAGGAAGATCAGGGAACAGTAAGGGGGTTCGCTCTGGACCGAGACGCTCTTCGAGAGTTAGGGTAGGATGTTCGGCTGAAGTCGCAGTGGCGGAAGGTTCGTCGGAGACGGCGGGGGTTGAGTCCGAAAAGAGCGCTTCCAACTCCTCTCGTCTCGCTGTGTACCATAGACCGTCCTTGCATTGGATGAGTACGACAGCGGTGGATTTGCTGTCTGCATGCTGGGCGAGAGATTTAATGGTGTCTGCGATGGTCTCCGAGCCTTGAAGTATAGGTACTGTGACCGGCTGCGTCGCGTCTTCAAGGTGCAGATTGCTCTCTTCGCGCAGCTCCTCCATCGAGGGCAGGTAGAGTCCGTCCTCATGGGTGAACTGCTCGAAGATGGGGACAGGTTGCAGCACGCGCGAGATGACGTAGGCGATGGTGTTGGCGAGGATAACCGGGAGAACGATGGAGTAGTTGCCGCTGACCTCGAGCACCATGAAGACAGAGGTGAGCGGCGCGCGCAGAAATGCGGCAAAGAGCACGCCCATGCCGACGAGCGCGTAGGAGCCGATCGAGCCGGTGAGATGAGGGAAGTAGATCTTTTCAAAGGAGCCGACAGCCGCGCCAAGCATGGCGCCGATGAAGAGTGTGGGAGCGAACATGCCGCCGGGGGTTCCGCTGGCGAAAGACAGTGTGGTTGCGATGATTTTGAACAAAGCTAAGACAAGCAGTATCCGCCAGGCGAACTGAGAATGCATGGCCTGGTCGATGGCCTCGTAGCCTGCGCCCATGACCTGGGTTAGTCCGAAGTAGCCGATGCCTCCGACCAGCAGACCGGCGATTGCAGGTTGGATGAGCTGCGACCACGGAGGCTGGCTACGGAGCTTCGGGCGAAGGTAGCTGAGGGACTTCGCGAACAGAAGAGAGGCAAAGCCGCCGACGAGTCCGAGGACGGCGTAGGCGAGCAGCTCGCGGGGGTCGCGCAGCGTGACGGCCGGTATGCGGAACATCGGCTCCGCGCCCCAGAAGGAGCGGGCGACGACCACGCTCGATACAGCGGCGAGGACGATGGAGCCGAGGACCGCGGCGCTCCACTGGCCGATGACCTCTTCAATAACAAAGAGGATGGCGGAGATAGGCGCGTTGAAGGCTGCGGCGAGGCCGGCTGCGGCTCCGATGGGGGCGAAGATGCGCAGCTTCTCCTTCGACAGGCCGAAGCGGCGGCTGATGAGCGAGGCGACACCGGCGCCAATCTGCAGCGACGGATCTTCGGGGCCGAGTGAGTAGCCGCTGCCGATGGCCAGCGCCGATAGCAGGAACTTGCCAATGACGGTGCGGAAAGAGATGTAGCCGTTGTGAATGTAGAGCGCGGCCTTAGTCTGATTGATTCCGCTGCCGCGCACATTGGGGAAGACGAAGCGCGTGAGAACAGCGATGACCAATCCGGCGAGGGCTGGAATGACGACGAGTCTCGCTTGGCGTGGTTGAGGTGAGGAGCCAAGCAAAAGCACGCTGAGCCATTCGATAGCCATGCGGAAGGAGACCACCAGCAAGCCGGAGATGACGCCGATGAAGATGGAGAGCAGAAGGAAGATATGCTCTTCGCGCGCGCCGGCCATGCGAGCGATCATCTCTTCGGCAGCTGCTCGGACTGTGCGCGATTCTTTTCCGGCGAGGGTGGGCTGTTTTTCCATTTCGACTATGGCTCCATCGCTTTAGGAGATTTGGCGAGCAACAGGAGCAGGGCATCGCCGCCTGTGGGTGCGCCGCAGATTGGAGCGGTCTGAACCTCGGTATCGAAGACCAGTTTCATGATTGCGTCCTGCTCGGGGGAGTCGTTCAAAAGTGCCGGGCGATTGATGGTTGCCTCCTTGCTCATCCATCTCGCACTGAGACTCTGGAGCGGGGAGGGTAGTCCGTTTGCGGCAAAGACCTGCGCGTTGCAGCTTTCGAAACGCTTCTTTGCCAGATCGCGTGCTTTGAGAATGCGCGCGACGCGCTCGCTGGGAGGGAGCTTCTTCGATGGTGCGAGGGTGAGAATTTGTGCAGAGTTGTTCAGCATAGTGGTGACTTCAGGAGGGAGGCCGCCTTCGCCTGAGTTCGCGATACTGCGCTCACGGACGGCTCGTTCGAGCAGACGATGTGCCTCCTCGAAGTTGCCGAATTCATATTCCAGACGTCCCGCAGCCTCGAGTGCTGTCTGATTGTTCGGCTCTCTTGTGAGGACCTTCTGGTAGTAGTTCAGGGCGTCGTGGGGAGCGCCGGCCTGCTCCAGAAGCGGCGCAAGGGTCAGGGCGAGGCCAACATCATCGGGCGCGTTGCCGCCGGCTATAAGCAGCTCGGTGCGTGCGCTGCTCAGGTCGTGGTGTGCTATCAGATAACGTGACAGTTCGAGACGGACCTCACGCCTTCGCACGGCTCCGTCACCCTCCCATGTGCCGTAGATCGCGGCGCGATAGTAGTTGATTGCCGCCTGCATATCCTTCTTCGAGGCAGCGAGGCGCGCGAGGCGAAGGTTGATGAAGCCGTCCCCAGGCTGGGTTTCCCATAGGCCGAGAAAGTAGTTATAGGACTCCTCTATATGACCAGCGTCGCCGAGGGCTTGTGCGAGTAGAAGTTCGTAGGAGCGCTCGCCAGGTGCATACGATAATGCCGTGCGAAGAGAAACGACAGCTTGTTCGGGGTGCCCCGAGGATATCGCCGCTTGTCCTCGAGCCGCCCAGTGCTGGGCCAGCTCTTCGCGATGGGACGCGAAGGTGCGAAAGAGAAATAGAGTGATTGCGAATAGCACAGCGGTGATCAGCGTCAGACTGAGAAAGGTCAACGCATCGCGAAGAATCAACCTCCGCGTCGCGCTTGATTCGTTGTCTGCTTCCAATGTCATGGGTCGGTGAGAACAGCTGTGCCTATTAGGAGTACGTATCCAGTCTATGGATTTGATGCAGATCGAGATACTGACGCAAGCTGCTCGGCTTGTTTCGGCTAGAGATGAAATAAGTTAAGTTTAGGCATGAGAGGTTAGACTGGATAGCGTCCGGCTTTCCTCCAGATTGAGTTTTCGCGTCTAATTGGGGTCTATGCGGCTTTCTTATCTTTGGCGACGTTTGACGATGGGGTTTGCGGCCGCGATGCTGCTTGCGACGGGTGCGGCTGTTGGGCAGACAAAAGCCCAGAAGCAGGCTCAGAACTACGACAAGGCAGCGCGAGCTACGGTGCTGCACGATGCGAATGTTTATGTCGCCGCGGATGCGGATGCGCAGAAGATCTCGCTGGTAACGCCAGGCCACGAGGTGGTCGTCGTCGAGCGAAACGGGCCATGGGTGAAGGTGTTTGCCAATACCGACGTGAACGATGATGCCAACGAAGACGATCGCAACAAGCCCGAGTTTAGCGAGGATGCGAATGTGACGCCGGCTTCGGGGTGGATTCGCGACAAGGGCATTGTGGGACCAACTACGGCAGGGGGCGATGCGATTCTGTTTGGCTCAGCGGCGAACTTCGAGGACGAGGCAGAGCATCCCCGCGCGCCGAAGGGAGCTGCTGGTTCGGCGCACCTGCTGTATAAGCGGGTGGCAGAGTACTTCCCAGATTCTGCCCTGGCGGCGGAGGCGGCATGGCGATCGGCGGACATTCGCTGGCAGCTGGACAAGCTCGATGCCAGCACACTGCCAAGCGCAAAGGAACAAGAGGCCTATCTGCGGCCGCAGCTCTATGAAGGCGAGATGAAGAAGGTGATGAAGACGTATCCGGGAAGCAAGTTCGCGGCGCTGGCAGCGTACGATCTGCTGGATAACAAGCTGTGCGGCGATTGGCAGGGCCTACCGAAGTGTCCGGAGATGGAGACGGGACTCTATCAGAAGTATGCGCAGCAGTATCCTGACGGGCCCAAGGCGGCCGAAGCGCTGTACAACGCGGTATACCGGCAGGGCGTGGTGGTGATGATGTATGCGGTGCAGGAAGACCGCAAGCGGTCTCAGGCCGCGGCGCAGAGGACGCAGGCGCTGGCGCAGGAGCTGAAGGAGCGGTATCCCAAGACGGATTTTGCGGCGCGAGGGGAGAGCATCGCGTTTCGTGTGGCGCAGGGCATACCGATCTATGGAAGCGACCGGGATTGAGAGGGTGGCGTCTCCCCTGCTCGTGCGTGCCATCTCGCATGAGGACGCGGTCTCTGTCGCGGAGCTGAGCGGGCAGTTGGGGTATGAAGTTTCCGTTGCGGAGACTCAGGAACGTATTGAGTATTTGCTGGCGCACATGGAGAGCCAGGTGGCCTTTGTGGCCTGCTTGAACGAGCAGGTGGTGGGATGGATCGAAGCTTCGATTGTCCATCATCTGCAGTCACCCGCGCATGCGCTAATCGGCGGTCTGGTAGTGAAGGATAGCGTGCGCAGCCTTGGAGTAGGCAGGCGGCTCTGTGCCGAGGTCGAGAATTGGAGCCGGAGTAGAGGCATCGTTGTGGTACGAGTGACATCGCGAAGTACACGGGAGCGAGCCCATCGGTTTTATCTTCGCGATGGCTATCGGCAAACAAAAACCTCTGCAGTATTCGAGAAGGTTCTCTCCTAGATGAGCTGTGATGTCGTCACCAGATATTTATCGGGAGCATTTAGGATTGAGCAATGTCGATTTTTAAAGTAATCATCCTTGCCATTGTGCAGGGTATGGCAGAGTTACTGCCCGTCTCCAGTTCGGCGCACGTTGTCGTAGCAGAAAAATTGATGGGGCTGGACGCCACTTCTCCGCAAATGACGTTGATGCTGGTGATGCTGCATACCGGCACGATGTTTGCCGTGATCGTTTATTTCTGGAATCAGTGGAAGAAGACCTATTTTTCCAGCGGCGATGCGTTCAAGCGGTTCCTGGTCCGGTTGATCTGGGCCTCGGCACTCACGGCCGTCATCGGCGAAGTCATCGTCAAGGCGATCGAGAAGACAGCGTTCAAAGGAGCTGCGAAGGGCGAGATCGAGCTGCTGTTCGGTCGGCTGGATCTGATTGCTCCAGCGCTGGCGGCGGGGGGTCTCCTGATTCTGCTTGCCGGACTGATGGAGAAGCGGCGTATGGGTGCTCACCCGACGGTCTATGGCGACAGCGTGACGATGCGGCAGGCGGGTTGGATGGGTGCGATCCAGGGACTGTGTCTGCCATTCCGCGGATTTTCGCGATCCGGAGCAACCATCTCGACCGGCATGTTGACGGGAGCCAGCAAGGAGCGGGCCGAGCGATTCAGCTTTGCGCTGGCCGTTGTGCTGACACCTCCCGCTATAGGACGCGAGGTATTACGGCTACTGAAGGCGTCGCATGAGGCTACCGCAGCAGGCGCACCGATTGATCTGCACGGAAGCATGGTGACCGGACTGCTCGGGGCTTTCTTTGCGTTCCTGGCGGGATTAGTGGCGCTGAGGTGGCTGAGCAGCTGGCTCGAAGAGGGACGCTGGTACCTCTTCGGAATCTACTGCCTGGTGGCTTCGGTGGTGGTATTTGGCCTGTATCGCGCGGGCTACTGAGCTTCCACCTCGTGAGCAGCAAACAAGAGAGGCTTCGTACAAGCGATAGGGTGATCGCCGTACGAAGCCTCTCTGACAACCGGTGCCGCTCAGGATTCGGCGCCGGTAGTTCGTTCAGGGTACTGTTTCCCCTAGATGGCCAGCACAGTCGCAAGATTGGGTTCCATTGACCAATAATGGAGTTCATCCGGAAACGTTGTCAGTCGGAACTGACGCTGATAGATCAAACCGATTCCAAAGGCAGCCAGCTGCAAGCAGTACGATTGTCGATGGTTCTGGCACGGTAGTGGGAGTTTCTCCAGTTGAAGAATCAAATTGCGAATCAGATTTATCTGATCTATGTGCGTAAAGCAATACTTTCATCACGCTTCTATGGAAAAAAATCGCTAATAAACGTGCGGGTTTTGTGAATGGAAGATGGTTTCCCACAACGAGAACAAAACTCTGCAAGCGATTGCAATTTCTCTTCGGGCCGGGCCTTGTTTCTTCTTCTATCGCGTGCACGTATAGGGCCAAGCCCATGAGAGGGCTTACACGGGCTTTCCCCAAGAAACAAAAGGGCTGCGGGTTAATCCCGCCGCCCCTCAGTCAACTTTTGGTGATATTGGTGTATCTGCGCGGTTACTTCGTTGCGAGCGAATCACGGTGGTTCCGAACAAAGTCGTGTGCGGTAAGGATGTGGGCTTGCTGCTCTGCAATCAGTTGGCGGACGGGCAGCGGAAGGTCCTGATCCAGCGCGTCGGCGTAAGCTTTCTTCGCCTCGTCTTCACCACGTTCGGCGGTTTCGAGAAGCGCATGATCTCCGCCGCCCAACTTCGCTTTCAAGTCCCCCCAGGCGCGTCGAAGAGTGCCCACAGCCGTGCCGGATTCCTTGATGTCGTGGACGCCGTTCTGGTGAAGAATCTCTTCCAGGTCTCCGCGGAAGCTTGCACGCTTCAGCGACTCGGCCAGGAAGTAACGTTTTAACGTCTCGTCCTTCAGATGTTCGCCGATTTCGGCAAAGCCCTTCTGGCTATCGAGGAGGGTGCTTATGAGTTCATTGAGAGCGAGTCGCATCTCGTGCTGTCTGCCTGCGTCTGTCGACATGGAAACCTCAATCTTTATGAAACGGATGCGGTTGGGGCAGGGTCCACCGGCTGTGCGCGATTCTCCTCCGCCGGCGGCAAGCAGGAGAAATCGCGAAAATCCCGCGCCCCTGCCAACCGGTTCAAAGGTCCGCCGGACAAGATGCGCCCGGCGGCAGTCTGAAGTGATAGATGCCTGGATCGCCCGTGGGTTTGCATTCGGATACCCCGAAGGAGGTTTTCCGACTTTACCCCTCTTGGCCGGGGTGCGCTCTGGGATAATCGAAGGTGCTCTGGAGGTTCGCGGACTCTGTTTGGCATCACCCGGCATGCGGCGGTTCTGCACGCCGGGGGGCGAGAGAGACTGTGCGTACTCCTCAATGAAGGCTCCCCAATGAAAACCATACGACTTGTATCGACCCCGACGCGCAACCGCCGCCTGAATGAGATTATCGGGATGGTGGTGCTGGTGGGTGCGGCGCTGCTGCTGCTGGCTCTGGCGAGCTACACCCCGACTGACCCCTCGTTTAACACGGTGGGGCGTTATGTTACGGGGCGGCCAGCACACAACTGGACCGGCATGGTGGGGGCCTATCTTGCGGATGGGATGTTGCAACTCATTGGAGTGGCGGCTTTCTTTCTACCTCTGGTCCTGGGGCGGCTGGGTATTTGCTGGATGCGTTCGCGGCCTGCGGGCTCCCCGCTGGCAAAGACGATCGGATTGGGAATGTGGGTGGTGTTTGCGCCCGCAGCGATAGCCTTGCTGCCTGGGACGATGCTGTGGCAGCGCTCTCTCCCGGTAGAGGGGACTGAGGGCCGGCTGCTTGCGGACTTCATGGTCCACTACCTGAACCTGCCCGGCGCGGCGATTGTACTGACCCTGATGGTCGCGGTATCCCTATATCTTGCAACCACATTTACCTTCAATACCGCGCGAGAGTGGGCGACGATCCGGTTCGGCTTTGTGCAGCGGCTTTGGGACTGGTGGGTACAGCGGCGGAACAGACGCGCAAGCGCCGGGTTCGCGATCGAAGAATCGTACGGAAGCAAGCGCGAGCAGGCCGAGGCAAGGGCTAGGCGCGCCCGCGAGCTTGCCGAAGAAGTGGAGCGGAAACGTCTCCAGCCTGTGAGCACGACGCTGTTGAGCGGGTTGTTCGGCTGGTTGAGTAGAAAGAAACGGGTTGAGCCTATATCGCTTGCGCAGGATGAGGTTGCGGCCGCTGGACATCAAGCCTCGATCTTCCAGGCGATGCCGCGAACGCTGGTGGATGCTCCTCCGGTGACGGCCCTCAGCACGGCGGCAGCTGCAGCAGCGCCCTTTGCGGAGGTACTGGCGAAGGCGGCTGCGCCAAAGCATGCGTTGGATGATGAGTCGAACTTCGGCGATCGCGGATTTCGTTTTGATACCGATGGCCGTGGTGAAGAGATGTTGCCGCTAAAGACTCCAGCTTCCGCGAGTGCGGCGAAGAAAGCGATCGCAGAGCCGAGAGCCTCGTTTGCCACTCCGCCCGCAACTCTGCCCGACGGCATCTCGTTTGGCAGACGCGCGGATGCCGACATCAAGCCGGTGACGATCGTCCCGAAGAGTGTGCGCGGCTACAAATTGCCGCCCTCTTCTCTGCTGTATCGCAGCGAGGAGCATACTGTCGTGCGCGAAGAAGCCCTGCGTGAAGAGGCACGTGTGCTGGTGGAGAAATCTGCCGAGTTTGGCGTGGACGGACAGGTAACGCAGATCAATCCCGGGCCGGTGGTCACGACGTTTGAGTTCAAGCCGGAGGCCGGGGTGAAGGTTGCTCGCATCACCGGTCTGGCTGACGACCTCTGTCTCGCAATGGCGGCTGAGTCGATCCTGATCGAACGAATGCCGGGCAAAAGCACCGTCGGGATTCAGGTTCCAAACCACGAGCGGGAGACGATATGGCTGCGCGACGTGGTTGAGTGCGAGAGCTTCGCGCAATCGAAGAGCAGGCTGGCGATTGCGTTGGGTAAGGACATCAACGGCCGCATCGTGACGGCCGATTTAGCCAGTATGCCGCACGTGTTGATCGCAGGTTCGACCGGCTCAGGCAAATCGGTTGCGATCAACGCGATGATTATGAGTGTGCTGTTCAAGAGCACGCCCGAGCAGGTGCGCATGATTCTCGTCGACCCGAAGCGAGTTGAGCTCGGAATGTACGAGGGAATTCCACATCTGTTTACGCCGATCATCACCGAGGCGAAGCTGGCTGCGAATGCGCTGCGTAACGCCGTCCGCGAGATGGAGCGGCGATTGAAGCTGCTCGCTGCGAACCACGTGCGCAACATCGACCAGTTCAACAAGCTGTTCGACCATGGCAGCGAATATCTCTTCGAGGACGTGAACCAGGAGCCGCTGCCCTACATCATCATCATCATCGATGAGCTGGCTGACCTGATGATGCTGGATCGTTCCAACGTGGAAGAGTCCATCACTCGATTGGCGCAGATGGCTCGCGCCGTCGGAATCCACCTCATCCTCGCAACCCAGCGGCCGTCCGTCGACGTCATCACCGGCCTGATCAAAGCAAACGTGCCGACGCGTATGAGCTTCCGTCTTGCAACGAAGGTAGACTCGCGAACGATCATCGACTCCAATGGTGCAGAATCTCTCCTCGGGCGCGGCGATATGCTGTATCTGCCGCCAGGAACCAGCCGCGTGCAGCGCGTGCATGCGCCGTTCGTAACCGAAAAGGAGATCTCCGCGGTCACCGAATTCTGGCGGGCGCAGGGCGAGGCGGAGTACGTGCATGGCTTCCTCGAAGGACCGAAGGAAGACGTTAGCAAAGAGGAAGACGGTGGAGTCGAGGGCGACAACAACGACCCGATGTACGACGATGCGGTGCGACTGGTGTTCGAGTTTGGCAAAGCCAGCACTTCTCTCCTGCAACGTCGCCTGCGGATTGGTTATGGGCGCGCGGCTCACCTCATCGACATGATGTACAACGATGGTCTCGTAGGGCCCGCAGACGGTTCGAAGCCGCGCGAGATCCTGAAGTCGCCGAATTGGATCAGCGAGGTCGATGCGGCAATTCGGTGAAGCTAGTGGTGTACCGTCTTTGACGAGCGAATGGCAACGATCGCGAGGATGCACACCACGACCAGAAGCACGATCCAAAGCAGATGAGGGTGACGGTCGGTGAATGGCCGCGCATCTGGGCGGTCGCGGTAGGCGGGATTTAATTGTTCGGGACCTAGCTGGGCGGCCTGCATCGCGTCCGACGGGGTGAAGAGGCGGGCATAGTCGTACTGTGGAGCAGCAAGTGCGGGATCTCCATAGAAGAGCGTCAGCGGCTGTGGATTAGAGACGTCGAAACAGATTTTGCGCTGGCGCATCTCCAGCCCGACAGCGGCAATGGGGAGTGGAGTGTCGTCGCCATTGTCAACCACCACTTCGACAGTCGCGGCGCTCTGCATGTTCGAGCCGAGCGTTGCGGGAACACTAAGCTGCTCCTGCCGAATCTCGCGGCCAGCCTGGGTAAGATGTACGCGAAGGATGGTGCCGGCGAGGCTTTCACTCACGGAGTTGGCGCCGTTTGGGCGATCCATGATGCGAACATCGCGGCTGAAGTTGGATTTATAGGCGGGCGCCAGATCGAAGGAGACACGCTCCACAGGGATGCGCTCCGGTAAAGCGAAGGTGGCGATGCTCTGGCGTCCGCGCCTCGTGATCGTTGTGGCTGTGGCCGCGGTCGTATAGAGCGATTGCGCTTCCCGACTAGGGGGAACCGTAACGCCCTGGACCATCTCGGGCGTTGCGGTGAAGGCGTGGTTGCCGGTCGCCGGTGACGCGGACAATTCAACGTGGAGATAAGGCAGACTCGTCTCCTGCAGGTGAAGTGTCGTGTTGCGCGAGAGGTGCTGCGAGGTAAGGTCGAAGAGCGTGAACTCTCCGAGGCGGGTCTGGTTGGAATAGTTGGGATCGCGCGTGCCGGAGACGGTCGCAGTGGCGAGAAAGTCCTGTCCTGCAAGGTCGAGTGTGATCTCCGTGTAGGGGCGGTTCGGCATCTCCACGTCGAAGACGATGTTGCGGCCGCGAAGGCCAAGGTTGCGAACGCGCGCGGTGTCGCTGTCGGGCTGCTGCGGCTGGCTCAACGTGATGGCGTAAGGGACCTCGTGGCCGCTCTGGTAGAGGCGCAGGTCCTTCAGCGACGGAGCGGCGTGTGGGAAGATCTGCGGGTCGATGACAGCGCAGCTTTGACCGGAAACCGAAGGTAGGGTGACGCTCCGCTGGTAGCGAAGGTATTGCGGATCAGCGGCCACTGGTTCAGCGCCCGGCGTAGCCTGCCAAAGGAACAGCGCGAAGAGTATCGCCGGCTTCACTGATCTGCTCCTTTGCCTGGGACGTCGTGCACTTCGCTCGCCGTATTTGGTTGAGGATCCCGCAGAGCCAGCCAGTCCTTCTGATACGCGAAGCTGATGGCCATCAGCAGCGCTCCCAGGCTAAGGAAACTGAGGACGCGATAGCCCTGGCTCAGATCGCGCAAGTCGTAGAGGAAGGTCTTGCCGATGGTGAAGACCAACAGGATGAGCGCCTGCCAGCGGATGAAGGCGGAGCGCTTCCAGAAACCGACGGCCAGCAAACCCGCGCCATACAGCATAAGGAACGCGGAGATGGCGAGTGACTTTTGCAGGTCGGCCTCCGGGTTGCCGGCAGTGTAGCGCCAGGTGGTGTCGAGCTCTCGCACGCAGGCGAGCACGGCGACCAGGTTTAGCGCGATGATGGACGCGCCGGCAATCTGTAGCCAGCTTGGCGAAGCAGCGTCCTCGTGCCGCCGGGCATGAAGAGCGATTCCGGCAGAGGCAGCCAGTGCGGCGATTCCGAACAGGGAAGTAGCAAAGCGGCTGTTGAGAAACGCTGTGTCGATCCGGTAGTAAAGCCAGAAGGGTTGAATGAGCAGCCCGCAAAAGCCCAGCGCGAGGGCGCCAATCGCGAGCCTGCGCAGGATGCGATTGGCGCCGGCTGCGGTGGGTTTTGACGCGGGGCTCGACAGGCGCGCCGAGACCCAGAGAAGAGCTGCGCCCTCGGCCAGCCAGCCGACCGTGATCCAGTGCCCACTGGCCTTGAGTGGAATGGCGATAGTCAGGAAGACCACAGCCAGCGACAGGTGCACAGCCGAGGCGACGCGGGCCTGGGGCAAGCGCATCAGGCCAAGGTACAGCGCGCCAAAGAGCACCGCGACCCACGGGAGAAGATCGTGATGATGAGAGTCCTGCAGGACAGAGTAGAGCGCAAGAGCTGCGAACGTAGCATCAGCCAGTGGGAGAAAAACATCGGTGATCGGCGTGTTCGTTTGCTCTCCGTCGCGAGCGCGGCGAATCGTCGGCAATACGAAGACGACAAAGAAGAGAAGGATGAACAGCGTAGTAATCGCAACGGGCTGTCCCACGTTGAAGGCGCCATAGTACTCGGCGTACCAGCCGATGAAGAAGGCAACCGTCGCGGGAAACGCTCCAAGCAAGAGCCGTGGCCAGGATTTGAGCCGAACGAGTGTCACGGTCGCGACATCGATGGCGAGGATGTAGGTGAAGAGGAATATCTCGTGGTTGCCGCCGGTCGAAAGTAGCAGGGGAGTCGCGAAACCTCCAGCCAGCGCATAGGCGGCCAGGATTTGGCTGTTCTGCGACCACGCCATATAGGCGTTCCATGCGGTTACGAGGATCATTGCGAAGAGAGCCACGCCAGCGGGCAGCAGATGATAGAGCTGGAAGGCTGCCCACAGCGAGAGGTAGAGGACGCCGCTGCCGACGGCCTTCAGCGAATAGGAAAAAGCGTTGAATCCGTGACGGCGGAACCGCTCCGACCAGACGATGATCGCGGTTCCTGCGATGAGCCCGGCAAGGATGCGTCCAAGCGGGCCGATCCAATGGTTGTCGATCGCCCATTTGAGAAACAAAGTGGTCGCGATCAGCAGGGCGACAATCCCAATGCGGCTGAAGAGCTGGGAGCCGATGCGGTCTTCGAGCGATCCCTTGGCTTTGGGAAGGTGCTCGGCTAGGTGGGGGATCTGCAGCCCCTCTGTGTCGGGCATTGCAGAAGGGAGTGGAGGCGGAGACGTGGCTTGCCGGAATCTTGCGGAGGGCTGTTCCCGCAGATCCGCGAGTTGCCGCTCCAGCGATTCAACCCGCGCGGACAGGGCGGCCAACTCCGCAGCGACTTGACTTTCCTGGGTTGGCTGCTTCTGCTGCTCGTCCGGGGCCATGGAAATTACTTTACCCCTATCCTATGAAAGAGTGGAACTGAAGTTCGTCAATTGATACTCTTTGCCCTGAGGAAGAATGTCGTTATGCCGGTGGGGGTTCTGGTTGTCGATGACGATGCTCTAAGCCGCGAGGTGCTCGCTCTGCTGCTGCACGGTGCGGGGTATGCGGTGGAGTCCGCCGATTCGGGAGATGCGGCCCTGCTCCATCTGCAGTCAACACCCACGCGGCCTCAGGTGGTCCTCGTCGACCTGCAGATGCCCGGAACCTCCGGTCAGGATCTTGCCCGGCAGTTGCGAAATTTGTGCGGCCCTGTAGTGCTGCTGGCCATGAGTGCAAGTGAACCAGGCGACAACTTTGCCCGGGAGTTCGATGGTTTCCTGCTGAAGCCCTTCACAATGGAGACCTTTGCAGCAGCGATCGCAGGCAAGATGGCTGACGCAGTGAGGGAGCCGAACAATACGAACGTGGCTGTTTTGAATGAGACCGTGCATCAGAAGCTTGCCGGGTCGATACGCCGCCCCCAGCTGCAGCAGCTTTACGCGCTCTGCCTTACGGATGCCGAGACGCGTCTGGCTGCAATGCAACAGGCCGCGTCCAATGGCGACGATGCTACGTATAGAGGAGAGGCTCACGCAATCAAAGGCGGGTGTGGTATGGTGGGGGCCATTGAGCTGCAAACACTTGCAACATCAATGGAAGAGCGGGGTTTGAGTGATGACCATGTAGCTTCGCTCAAGCAATTCATCGTGGCGCACGAACGCCTGCGGCGTATTCTGGTCGCACGCGAAATCATTCATGATCGGACCAGCGGAGTGTCAGGAGAAGATGCGTGATGAAGGATGCAATGAAGAAATCTGACGATGCAGGCGTAGCGGCAGCTCCTATTCGTATCGTGGTCGCTGACGACCATCCTGTAGTGCGCTTCGGCGTGAAGAACATGCTCGAGAACGAGCCCGGCTTCGAGGTCGTTGGCGAGGCTGAGGACGGCGACGTCGCGATCACCCAAACACTCGAGCTGGAGCCGGATATTCTCCTCCTCGATCTGGCGATGCCGCGTCTGCCCGGGCTTGAGGCGTTGCGCGCGATCATGAACAAGTCGCCGCGGGTCAAGATCATTATGCTCACGAGCACGATCTCGACTCAGCAGATCATCGAAGCACTGCAGATCGGTGCTCGCGGAATCGTACTGAAGGATGCAGTTGCCGGCGACTTGTCGAAGTCGTTGCGCGCGGTGCTCTCCGGAGACTATTGGATTGGCGGCGAGCGAGTCGCGAACCTCGTCACCGCGCTTAACGCCCTGATGAAGGAAGCCGCCGCGGTGCCGGAGCGGAAGACTTACGGTCTGACGCCGCGCGAGCTTGAGGTGGTCACCTGCATCGTTGAAGGCTGCAGCAACAAGGACGTTGCCAAACAGTTCACCATCAGCGAAGAGACGGTGAAGCGGCATTTGTCGAACATCTTCGACAAGACCGGCGTATCCACCCGCCTGGAACTCGCGCTGTTTGCCATCGCCCACAAGCTGGTGACGCTCGACACCTAAGACTGCCATGCATGGCGTTCGTCCGCCTTCAGTAGAATGAAGGAATGAGCAAGGTGGTGGCTTCAGAAAAAGTTGATTTACTTGTGATCGGGGCAGGCCCGACCGGTTTGGCTTGCGCGATCGAGGCGCAGCGGGCGGGCTTCACCGCTCTGCTGGTGGACAAGGGTTGCCTCTGCAACTCGCTGTTTCACTACCCGTCCAACATGACGTTTTTCACCACGCCGGAGCTGCTCGAGATCGGCAGCATGCCCTTCTCCAGCCCGAACCAGAAGCCAAATCGCAACGAAGCACTGGAGTACTACCGTAAGGTGGCCGAGCACTACCGCCTGGACATTCGGCAGTATGAGAACGTCGAACGGGTCGATGGCGCTGACGGTAATTTCACCGTTCATACCATGGATCGTTTCGGCCGCATGCTGCAGCATCGCGCGCGCAAGCTCGTCGTCGCCACCGGCTACTACGATCTGCCGAATTTCCTTGGAATACCCGGTGAGGACCTCAGCAAGGTAAAGCACTACTACCACGAGCCCCATCCTTTTTATGACCTCAACGTGCTGGTGATTGGCGGCAAGAACTCGGCAGCGATCGCTGCGCTCGATCTGTGGCGGCACGGAGCCAAGGTGACGCTGGTGCATCGCGGCGCAGAGATGCATCGCCATGTGAAGTATTGGATCCTCCCCGACATAAACAACCGGGTAAAAAACGGCGAGGTCAAAGCCTACTTCAACAGCAATGTGACTAACATCGCAGAGGACGATGTTACCCTCTCCACACCGGAGGGCGCAGTGACCCTGGCAAATCATTTTGTGTTCGCGCTAACGGGCTATCATCCTGACTTCAGCTTCATCGAGGGCCTGGGAGTAACACTGGACGAAGAGAACGACCGTTGCCCGATTTGCGATCCGACAACTCTCGAAAGCAACGTCCCTGGGATTTACCTAGCCGGGGTGGTCGTCGCTGGCGAGCGAACCAATGAAATTTTTATCGAGAATGGCCGCTTTCATGGCCAATTGATCGCAAAGGATCTGCAAGGAAAGCTGGTAGTCGCTTAACTTCCATTCCCAAGGAATGTTTAAGTCCTTTAGCCGATGACCCGACGCAGGAAACCCCGAATCCCGAGCCATGTAAGCAGGGCAAGAAAGAAGACAAGCATCGTCAGGATAAGCAGCGGCGGCATGTGAGGGAGCGCCGGAGTGAGCGCGGAGCGTAGGCCTTCGCTCATGTAGACGATGGGGTTGATGAGCACCCCGAGCTGCAGCCAGCGAAGGTGACTTAGCGCGGCCCAGGGGTAATAGACACAGCCCAGAAAGGTGATTGGCATAACGACGACCCCGAAGATGAGGCCGATCTGCTGCGGCTTGACGCTGGTGCCGATAGTCAGTCCGAGCGCGCCCGAAGTGAGGCTGGCGAGAATAAGAACGATGAGAAGAAAAGGCCAGCTGCTGACGTGGGCCACCACGGGCGTGGAGGGAATGTAGTACGCAAGCGGGAAGACAACGATAGCTGCGATGACGCTCTGCACGGCAGAAAAACAGATCTTCTCGATAGCGACCGCGGCCACCGGAAGAGGGCACATGACGCGGTCGTCGATCTCGCGTGTGATGCCGAACTCCTGCGCAAGCGGCAGAGCGACAGCAGCGATGCCGCTGAACATAATTGCGACTGCCATCAGACCGGGAAGCAGGACGGTGCTGAAGTTCATGCCGGCCATCGCGGCGGTGGGGTTCATCGCCGCGCCTCCGCTCATGTGAGGCATGATAAAGGTGAAAACGAAGAGAAACAGCAGCGGATTCATGCAAACGCGGATCACGAAAGGCAGGAGTTCGCGTCGTAAAACATGCAGGTCGCGCAAGAAGAGTCCGGCAAAGGCGCGGCCATACTGCATGAGCATCGGGGCTTCGGCGCCGTGGCTGGTTTGTGGGCGAGTGGTTTCAAGTTCGGCCAGTTGGGTCATAAGGGCCTCGGTGGTGATGCAAACTACTCGCGAAGGTCTCTTCCGGTAAGCCGAATAAAGACCGTCTCGAGGCTGGTTTCAGTGATCGTCAGGTCGCGCAGGCCGTAAGGGTTCGCCTCGCGAACGACATCGGACAGCAGGCCATCGGCGCCGTGGGCAAAGATCCGAACGCCCTTTGAGGTAGACTCCACGCTGGCGACGCCAAGTAGCTGTTGCAGTTGTTGCACCAGGGCAGACATGTTCTCCTGGCTGCGCAGGTCGAGTTCATAGACCTTCTGCGCTCCAACCGAACCCTTCAGCGCGCCCGGCGTGTCCTGCACAAGGATCTTGCCATGGTCGATGATGGCGACGCGATCGCAGAGTTCGTCGGCCTCCTCCATGTAGTGGGTGGTTAGCACGACGGTAATGCCCTCCTCGCGCAGGCCGCGCACAGCGTCCCACATGGCGATGCGGCTCTGCGGATCGAGCCCCGCGCTGGGTTCGTCGAGAAAGAGCACCTTGGGATGATGGGCGATAGCCCGAGCGATCTGTACGCGTTGCGCAAGTCCGCCCGAAAGTTGCGACGGATAGGCGTTGGCCCTTTCGGTAAGGTGGAACTGGGCGAGCAGCTGATTCGTCCTCTGTTTCGCCTCTGCCCGCGAAAACCCAAAGTAAAGGCAGTGAAAGTTGATGTTTTCAAAGATGGTGCACGCGCGGTCGAGCGTGTTGTACTGCGGCACAACGCCGATCGAACGGCGCGCCAACGCAGGCGTTTCGACAACGTCAATCCCGGCGATACGCACTCGCCCAGAGGTCGGCAAGGCGCGAGTCGTGCAGATGCTGATGGTTGTGGTCTTGCCCGCGCCGTTCGGACCCAGCAGGCCGAAGATCTCGCCCTCCTGAACGCTTAGATCGATGCCGTCGACAGCAACTATGCGCTGCTTGCCGTCATAGATCTTCCTCAGGCCTTCAATCTCAACGATCACGGCGAATTATCCCCCGGGCGCTTCTTATAATTATATGCAATAGGGCCGTTTCGGCCCTTTTGTGCTGTCAACAGGCGGTCCGCTCTCTTCATCCCTCGGTCATACGGATCAAGATGTCATACGGATCAAGATGTCATGCGGATCACGATCTTGCCGAAGTGCGACCCTGACTGCATATGCAGAAAGGCATCCCGCACCTGATCGGCGGCGAAGACACGGTCGATCACCGGACGCAGCCCGGCCTTCGCGATTGCTGCGTTCATCTGCTCGAACATAGCCCGCGAGCCAACATAGATTCCCTGCACACGAAGCTGTTTATGGAGAATCGGCGTCAGCGCAAGCGGCCCCGGCGTTGCCGCGCCCGACAAGACACCGATCTGCGCGACCATCCCGCCGACACGTGCTGCATGCAGCGATTGGCCGAAAGTCCCTGCACCCCCCACTTCGATAATGCGATCTGCACCTCGCCCCTCAGTGACCTCTACAACCCACTTCGACCACTCCGGGCTCTCCCTGTAGTTGCATCCTGCATCGAGCCCAAGTCCGTAGGCGCGCCTCAGTTTCTCATCGCTCGATGATGTCCCGATCACCCTCGCGCCGAGCAGCGTTGTGAACTGCAGTGCAAAAATCGACACGCCGCCAGTGCCTTGAATGACGATGGTTTCACCCGGAAGCACTGGACATGGCGTTTCTCCAGCATGATGCAGCGCATTCCAAGCGGTCACTGCGGCGCAGGGCAATGTTGCTGCCTCTTCATAACTCAGATGTTCCGGAAAACGAACAACGCCCTCCTGAGAAAGAAGAACATATTCGGCGAGCGTTCCGTCCACATCCCCGCCGAGCGCCGCCTTCGATCTCTCCGCCGTCAGCGGCCCGTCGAGCCATCGCTGCATGAAGATGCCGCAGACGCGATCACCCACCTGCACCCGGCTGACGCCCTCTCCGATCGCGACAACCTCCCCTGCTCCGTCCGAACACGGGACGCGCGGCAGCGCCATCTTCGGGTTGTAGAGTCCCTTCACCATCATCAGGTCGCGATAGTTGAGCGAGACCGCATGGACCCGGATCAACACGGTGCCGGGCATTATTTGTAACATCGGCAGTTCTACCTGTTTCAGGTTGTCGACACCGAATTGCGTTATCGGATATGCCCGCATATTCGTCCTCTGGAATCCTCTGGGAATTGGATGCTTCTCGATCTGGAAAACATGCAATCGCGTAGCCACAGCAAGAAACTATTTATTTATTGATTTCCCCCGGCGTAGAATGGCCGTATGTCGCGAGGATGGGAGAGTAAATCCGTGGAAGAACAGCAAAACCAGGCTGCTGCTCCAAAACCTGTCGCTGCAGGGGATCAGGCTGAGGTGGCGGAACGCAAACGCAAGCGGCAGGCGCTCGAGCTGCAGCGGGAGCGCATTTTGTCCGAGCGGACCTCAAGCCCGCACCGGCGGTCCGCGCTCACCATTGCGCTCGCAGATATCGAAGAGAAGCTTTCTGAGCTTGGGTGGACGATTCACCTCTAGCCACCTTCTCTTCCGCTATGCTGGCTCAGCCGTGACGGTACTCAGCCGCGACGGTGAAAGACGATCGAGTTCGCCTGATCGATCGTGGTCATCACCACAGTATGGATATTGACGTGTGCCGGCCGGCTCGCTGCCCACACAATCGCATCGGCAACATCCTCCGGCTGCAACGGCGTAATGTTCTGATAGACCTTCGCGGCCCTCTCTTCGTCCCCCCGAAAACGCACACTACTGAAATTCGTCTCGACCATGCCCGCGTCCACCGACGTCACCCGGACGGGTGTACCCATCAGGTCGATCTTGAGTCCTTCGCTGATGGACTTCTCCGCTGCTTTACTGGCGCAGTAGACAGCGCCGTTGGCGTACGTGATATACGCCGCCGTCGAGCCAAGGTTGATGACGTGTCCGCGGCCGCGCGCCACCATGCCGGGGACAACGTACCGCGTGACATACAGCAGCCCCTTCACGTTGGTATCGATCATCTCCTCCCAGTTCTGCGGGTCGTCTTCGTACAGCTTGGCGAGGCCGCGGCTCAAGCCTGCGTTATTCACCAGAACGTCGATGTCCCTCCAGTCCACGGGAAGGTTAGCGATCGCCGCCTCCACCTCAGCGCGGTTCTGGACGTCGAGCGGAAAGCTGTGTACTGCGGGAGCGCCAGCGGAGACAAGCGTTTGCCGTAGTTCCTCCAGCGGTTCAAGACGGCGGCCACAGATAACTAAACGGGAGCCCTCACGCGCAAAAGCAATTGCGGTTGATCTGCCGATTCCGGAGCCAGCCCCGGTGATGAGTACGGTCTTTCCCTGAAGAGATGCCATAACTTCTTATATCCAAAAAAACGAAAGGCCGCACTAGACGGCCTTCGTTCTGAATTCAAAAAACAGACAGGTTATTGAGGAGTGGTCGGGGCCGGAGTGGCCGGAGCAGCATCCGGGCTGCTCTGTTCCACACCGATCGCATCGCCCGAGACCACCAGCTGCACCCGCCGGTTTTGCGCGCGCCCCTGAGCCGTGCTGTTGTCCGCTACCGGTTTTGCCTTGCCATAACCGGTGGCCGAAATATTGGATTCCTGGACCCCCTGCGTAAGCAGGAAATTCCGAACGGCATCAGCGCGATTTTCCGAAAGCTTCTGGTTGTAGTCATCGCTTCCAACGCTGTCCGTATACCCCTCGACCTGGACCTTCAGACCGGGATAAGCCTGCAGGATTCCCGAGACCTTCGCCAGGCTGATCTGCGTATTCGGCTTCAGCGTGTATTTGCCGGTGTCGAACAGCACATCCGACATATTGACAATAAGCCCGCGTGCCGATTCGCTCGTCGCGAGAACGCTGTTGAGCTGAGCGCGAAGCTTCTCGCGGACGGCATTCGCGTCCAAAGCGCTCTTATTAGCGGCTGTCGCTCTTGCCTGGGCCTCAGCGGCGGCAGCTTCAGCACGCGCACGGTCGGCATCGGCCTCAGCCTGTGCGGCCCTGGCGCGCTCCGCGGCAAGCTGCGACTGCTGCGCCTCCAACTGCGACTGCTGTGCCTGGGTCTGCGCGTCACGTTTCGCGTTATCGGCGTTCAACTGTCGTTCCGCGGCCTGTCGTCGCAGAGTCACCAGACGAGCATCCTCGGCGCGCTGCACCGCCTGACGTGCAAAGGTGATCTCCAGCATGCGATTACTCTTCTTATTCTGGTCGATAGCGGTCGCATTTTGCAGGTCCTGCATCGCCTCCTTCATGATCTCAGGGGCATATTTCTCCGCCTCCGCAGCCTGCGCAATCCGGATCGCATTGTTGGCCTGATAGAGCTCGAGCGGAGACTTTTCGTCGCGCGTAATCGGATTCGGGTTAGACTTCGCCCCCTCCGTCTGGGCGTAGGTGCCGCGAGGCAGCAGCAGATAATGGGCGTTGACCTTTTCCAAAACGCCGGAGGTCTTATTGTTCAGAATTACGTTTTGCAGCACGACAACGTCGCTCGGTTGCGTCACAGAGAAGTATGGCTCTGCTGTAACGATCATTCCGAACGACTGCAGCGCCGTCGTCACATCGATATTGTTCTTCGTGCCCGCGGGCAGCACCTCGCCCAGATTGTTCGGCCGGCCATCTGGAGTAATGGCCCACAGGACATACGTCAGATATTCAGGCCCGAATCCGTTCGCCGGGGTAAGCCCCTGAAACCTGGCTTCAATATGAATTCCTCCGCGCTCGCTGGTAACCTTGGCCTCGCCCTTCGCCAGCGGCATCAGCGTTGTACCCTTGAAGCCAATATTGGTCGAGCCGTTGCGGTGGAGATAGTTCACGGCATCAAGGTCGCGCTGCACCACCTTCACGCGATAGAGATAGATCCCATTGTCCTGCTTCTCAATCTGCGGTTGATCCTTCGGGGGCATCTGCGCGGTCGGATTGGGTTCCTGCCCACAAAGCGCTGTTGCTCCAGATCCGAACATTCCAGAAAGCCCGGCAGTAAAAACCATAGCAGCAAAAAACTTCGTATGACGATCCATTCCACGTTCTCCTTGCCCAACTTGCGAAACTCGGTCTAGTCGCCTGAACACACTGATTCTCCCATGAATTGGGGCTATTATGTGCGATGCCAACGAGGAGGTAAAGGGTGTACCGACAGAGGTTCACCAGCCGGGTACCTGCCACAGCCTGGGCGTCAATCACAAGAAAGGAAATATTTAGGCAAGGCCGCATACAAAAAACTCCCCTCCACTCGATCTTGATCGACACGGGTGGAGGGGATTCTCTTGGTTCGCTCTAGGCGCTGTGCTGGTGCTGCGGCGTGGTACGGTGCACAAAGTGATACGGAGGCCACGGCCCCGAGAGCTGCATGCGGCAATCCTTCAGCTCCAGCGTGGCCGAGGTGTACTTATTCTGATAACGCTCCACTGTCTTGTTATCGATCAGGTGAGCGATGTCCAGCAGCATCTTGCCCGTGTCCATCCGCTTGCACGTGATCTCTTCGGCGAGCGGCAGAAACATGCGATGCATCTGGATAGAAAGCGCGCGAGCCTTCGACTGGCGCTCCCGCTGACGGCTCGCGCTCTCCCGCAGGCTGGTCAGATACTGCTGGCCCACGGTCATGTCGCGGGTCGAGTTGCCCGGGCAGATGTCATCCACCAGGACCTTCAGGTGCATCTCGGCCTTGCCGCGCAAACGCTCGACATTGGCCTGAAAGTGACGTTGATTCGATCGGACGGAGCGGCGCAGCGCGTCGTCGTCCTGAAACGTAGTACCAAAGCGGAAGGGAAGTACGGTTGAAAGTTTAAAGCAGTCCGCAACTACGCGAGCGTGGTCCTTAGCCGCCTGCTGGTCCATCCGCGCACTGTCTTCCGCGCTGTGCTCGGAGACGATGACGGCCAGATCGCTGGCGGGAAAGAGGAAAGTCTGGTTACCGAACATACCCGAAACCCCGGCCAAGGGCATTGGGCGACGGTGCCGGCAAAGTTCCGGAAATGCCTGTCGTTCTGCGATGCAATAGGCGTACCATGCCATGTCTTTTTCCTTCCAAAGCACGCTGAGGGGTCTAACCGCCCCATCAGGAAGTTGGTTATGTAACTCAAACCGCTACGAAGTTGGTTGGGAAGCTTTTCATGCAATAAGTCTTGTTCTGCGAAGTGCACCATAATTAGTGAACTTCACCGAACCGAGAGGGATAGTATGCCTATTGAAGTACGATTGGCAACACTTTCTTCACCGAACCGCTCCGGTACCCATAACCAGAAGGCGGCTCCCTCACTCAAACGCCCGATTTTGCCCGGAATTGCCTTCCGACCGGCTATATATCCGTAGTTGCCGCTGGTTGTTCCGCCGCAAAACGGACAAACCTGGCTCATCGTGGCCAGCTGCTCTACTATCACTATCAACTGAGCAAAGCTGACCCTATTTGACGCCATGACACTGCCAAAGCTCCTGCTCCTCGTCCTCCTCGCCACCGAGCTAGCCCACGCGCAGACGTCCACTCCCACCTTCGAAGTGGCCACCATCAAGTCTGCCGATCCTTCCTCCGGCGGCCATACCCACATCAACTATCCTCCCGGCGAGCGCTTCAGCGCTATCAACATCACGCTGCTTACGCTTATGCAGTGGACCTACAGCACGCCTGAGAGACAGATCCTCGATGGACCGGCGTGGCTCGACTCTACCCGCTTCGACATCCAGGCTAAGGCCAGCCCCGACGAGGTGAAGGGTCTCACGTCTGAGCAGGATCGCAATCTCAAACGCCGTATGGTTCAGGCTCTCCTCGCCGACCGTTTTCACCTCACGATCCACCAGGAAACCCGCGTCCGACCTGCCTACGACCTTGTCGTTGCCAAAAGCGGGTCGAAGCTGCAACCGACCCAGTCCAATGGCAAAAGCATCGGCACTGGCAACACCTATTTCAATGGCCAGGGCCTCACCATGACCCTGATCGCCGAAGAGCTTTCCCGTATCGCCGGCCGCATCGTCGTCGACAAGACTAGCCTCTCCGATCGCTACGACCTCAAGCTCCAGTGGAGCCCCGACGACGCACCTGCTACCGACACCTCCGCCCCATCACTCTTCACCGCTATCCAGGAGCAGCTCGGCCTCAAACTCGAACCCGCTAAAGAACCGGTTTCTGTGCTTGTCATCGGCCACATCGAGCCACCTACTCCCAACTAACGGAGGCGAAGCTACGACTCGAGGGCGACGCTGAAAAAGGGGTTCTGTTGCCCCGCTGAATATTCCCTCAGCGGCTAAAAAGCCGCATTCAATAGAGTGAGCTTGCCGCGCGGCTGAAAGCCGCCCGCCCCTTTCAAAACACTGACCCTCCGGCAGCGTGTCAGGCGGCGGCAGGGGGGTGGGTGAGGCTGACGCGGATGCGGTCGATACGCCGGTCGGTGCTGGCTAGGACTTCAAGCCGTAGACCGTCCTCTTCGATGACTTCACCGGGGAGGGGGATGTGGCCGGCGATCTCGGAGACCAGGCCGCCGAGGGTGGTGGATTCGTAGTGCTCGGGGAGGCGGAGGGCGGTGGGGTCGTCGCGCGTGTCGCGGGCAGCGCGGTCGATGCGCGGATCGGGAGGGTCCGGCTTGTCGGGATCGTGGTTGCGGAGGACGTGATCACGTAGATCATTGGCGCGGATGTTCCGGAGGTCGTATTCCTCGGGGGAGTCGCCGGGGTGGGGTTCGGGGGCTTCGCCGGTGTCGGGTCCGCTGGCGGGGCGGCGGGTGGCGGGGTCGAACTGGTCGGCGAACAGGTCGCGGAGGCGAGAGAGTTCGAAGGAGCCGGAGACGGTGTAGGCTCCGTTGGGCTCGCGGATGGGAGTGTCGTCGGCTTCAGGCTCGTCGTGCTCGTCGGCGATGTTGCCTACGATGGCTTCGAGGAGGTCTTCGATGGTGACGAGACCGGCTACGCTGCCGTACTCGTCGATGACCATGCGCATGTGCTGCTTTTCGCGCTGCATCTCGCGGAGAAGCTCGGCTACTTTTTTGGTCTCGGGGACGAAGGCGGCGGGGCGCTGGATCTCGGCGACGGTGCGGGTGTTAGCGTCGGCGTCGAGGACCTTGAGGAGGTCGTGGGCGAAGGCGATGCCGGTGACGTTGTCGAGGGAGCCGGCGTAGACGGGGACGCGGGAGAAGGCGTGTTCGTTGATCTCGGCGGTGAACTCGCGAAGGGTGAGGTTGCCGGGGACGGCGAAGATCTCGGGGCGCGGAGTCATAACCTCGAGGACCACCTTGTCGCCGAACTCGACGGCGGAACGCACGAGCTCGCGGTCGGACTCTTCGAGGATGCCCTCTTCTTCGCCGGCTTCAAGGAGCGCGTCCATGGCTTCGGAGGGGTGGTCGTCAACGGTGGTGTCTTCCGGCTCGGCCAGCGCGGCGATGGAAAAGAGCAGCTGCAGCAGCATGGTTACGGGCAGGATGAGGTAGAAGAGCGCCTGGAGGATGGGAAGAATGCGGGCGATCCAGAGGCCGCGGGTGCGGGCGAAGAGCAGCTGGGGCAGGAGGCGGTCGAAGATGAGGATGAGGAGGATGAGTTCGCAGGCGGCGCGGACGATCTCTCCTGTGCTGGGGGTGCGGACGAGCGAGGGGGCGAGGGTGGATTGGGTGTAGAGGCGAAGACCCGAGAGCAGAGCAAGGGTGACCAGGGTGAGCTGACGCAGAACGGAGGCGGAGAGAGCGATGGACTCGCGGCCGAGACGGAGGCGGGGCTCGACGACCTTCTCCCAGGCGTCGATGTTGTCCTGGTACTCGCGGGAGAGGAACTTGCCCATCTCGAAGTAGATGCGATCGACGTAGGCGGCGAGGGCGAGGATGACCAGGAGGAGGAAGAGCGCGATGGCGTAGGCGTAGGTGGCGGTCATTTGCTGCCTCGCTTGGGCGTCTTTTTCTTGCTAAGAGATGCTGAGGTGACTCGTCGGGACGATTTTTTTGTGGTGCTTGACGGTTTCTTTGTGGCGTGTGGTGGTTTCTTCGATGGAGATGACGTGGTGCGTTCGATGAGGGTAGTGGGGAGGCGGAGTTTGCGGCGTAGGTTGGCTTCGCGGGCCGCCATTTCGCCGTTGTCGGTTTCGTGGTCCTCGCCGGAGAGGTGGAGGAGGCCGTGGAGGATGAGGATTCTTACTTCGTCGCGCAGGGTGTGGCCGTAAGCTTTGGCCTGGCGGGCGGCGGTTTCGATTGAGATGGCGAGGTCGCCGGCGTGCTTGGTCGCGAAATTCGTCGGCGCAGGGAAGCTGAGGACGTCTGTTGGTTTGTTCTTGCCGCGGAAGTTCTTGTTGAGCTGGCGGAGGGAGGTGTCGTTGGCCAGAAGGACGTCGACAGCGCCGCGGAGACCCATGGCGAGGCGGGCGCGGTTGAGGAAGCGCGTCAGGGTCGACGCGGAAAGGTCGTGTGTGGCTGACCGGGGCGCCATGTCGATGGTGATCATGGCTGGTCCTGCTTAGTGGGTGGTGTGGGTTTTCCGGAGTAGACGCGGACGTAGTCGACGAGCATCTGCTGCGGAAAGACGGTGGTGTCGTCTGGGTTGCCGGGCCAATAGCCGCCCACGGCGAGATTCAACAGGATGTAGAACGGATGGTCGTAGACCCATGTGGTGTTGGGGGGGAGGTCGGCCGGGGTGCGGTGGGCGATGAGGTGGTCGTCGAAGAAAAATTTGATGTCGTTGGGAGACCACTCGACGGCGTAGAGATGGAAGGCGGCGTGGACGGATTCGCCGGTGGGGAGCGGGAATTTTGCTGAGATGCCCTTGGCGCCGCTGTAGCCGGGACCGTGCAGGGTGCTGTACATGGTGTCGGGCGCGCCGATGGTTTCGAGGATGTCAATCTCGCCGCACTTCGGCCAGTGAGCGGTTTCGTGATTGTCGCCCAGGAGCCAGAAGGCGGGCCAGATGCCTTTGCCGACGGGGAGCTGGATTCGTGCTTCGAATCGTCCGTAGGCTTGGGCGAAAAGGCCTTTGGTGTTGATGCGGGCAGAGGTGTAGTGGCGGGGAATTCCGTCGGGGCCGGTGAGGTCCTCTTTTTGCGCGGTGATGACTAGGTTGCCGTCTTTCTGCTGCACGTTGGCGGGGCGGCCGGTGTAGGTTTCGAGCTCGTTGTTGCCGAAGCCCTGGCCGCCGGTGACGATGTTCCACTTTGCGGGGTCGGGTGGGGAGCCGTTGGGGGCGTTGAACTCGTCGCTCCAGGTGAGCTGCCAGTGGGTGGACTGGGCTTGGATTGCGACTGGGAGGGTAGCGGCGAGGAGGATGAGGCAGGCGAGGGTAAGGGTCCGCGTGCCCTTCGAGGAAGACGGTCGTCCTGCGGACGAGACCCACATCTCAGAATCGAGATATGGGGCACCCGGTTCTTGGGCGAGCGCGGAGATGGGACTCGGGGGTTCGATGGTGATCATCGGGGATGCGGCCGGCGAGAGGGCCCGGGCGCGTGCTTTGATTCTAAACGGTCGGGATTCTGAGAGGCAGGGTAGCACGAGCTAATCGTTATCGCAGTGGTTCTAATCGTTGTCGCGGTAGTTGAGGAGCGGCTTCTGAGTTTCGGGGATGGCGGACTCGTAGGTTTTGCCCTGGAGTTGGTGGTGGAAGTCCTGCTGGGCGGCGGCGACGAGGCTGGGAGTGAGGAAGAGATCGACGGCGGTGAGGGCGAGGGCCTTGGAGGCGATGACCATGCCGTCCTGGCCGATGCTCATACCGGCCGAGGCAGCGGCCTGCCAGGTGTGGGCGGCGACGCCGGGGACAAAGGTGGCTGTGCCGAAGCCGATGGTGGGGACGTTCCAACTGACGTCGCCGACATCCGTGGAAGCGGAGGGTGCGTTAGGGTCGAAGGGACGTAGCGGCAGAATGATGTTGGTCTGGTCGAGGCTGGGTGCGGCTCCTGGGGGGAGGGTCTTCTGGAGGTTGGTGGCGAATTCGGTTTGGGCAGAATCGAGCTTGAAGCCGCCGACGAACTCGAGATTCTTCTGGGCGACGGGGGCGAGGGCGTCGTTGGGGATGATGTTGGCGTCGGAGCCGATGTTGCGGATCTCGACGGTGGTTTCGGTCATCATGGCGGCGCCGTTGGCGATCTTGACGATGCGCGCCCAGATGCCGTCGAGGGTTTCGTTGTAGGGGTTGCGGGCCATGAGATCCATCTCGGCGAGGTCGGGGACGACGTTGGGGGCGACGCCGCCTTTGGTGATGATGTAGTGGATGCGGGTGTTGGCGGGGACGTGCTCGCGGAGGAACTCAACGCCGTTGCCCATGAGCATGACGGCGTCGAGCGCGGAGCGGCCGCGGTCGGGCGCCATGGCGGCGTGGGCGGCGACTCCGTGGAAGGTGAAGCGGGCGGAGGTGACGGCGAGCGCGCCTCCGTTTGAGACGGCGTTGCGGTCGGCGGGATGCCATTGGAGGACGACGTCTACGTCCTTAAAGAGGCCGGCGCGGACCATGTAGACCTTGCCGGAGCCGCCCTCTTCGGCGGGCGTGCCGTAGTAGCGGAGGGTGCCGGCGACGTGGTGCTCGGCCATGTAGTCCTTGACGGCGACAGCGGCGAGAGCGGCGCCAGCGCCGAGGAGATTGTGTCCACAGCCGTGGCCGGGTGCTCCGCTGACGACAGCATCGCGGGTGGCGACGGCTTGCTGGGAGAGGCCGGGGAGGGCGTCGAACTCGCCTAGGATGGCGATGACGGGCTTGCCCGAGCCGTAGGAGGCGATGAAGGCGGTGGGCTCGTCGGCGACTCCGGCCTGGAGGGAGAAACCGGCTTTTTTGAGTTGGTCTTGCAGGAGAGTGGAGCTTTTGTTCTCGTGGTAGCCGAGTTCGGCGAAGCCCCAGATGTCTTTAGAGACTTGCTTGTATTGTGCGGCATTGGCGTCTACGAGTTTGATGATTTGGGTGCGGTCGGCGGGGGTGGGCTGGGCTATTGCGGGGGCGGCGAGGAGAAAGACGAGGACAGTGCGGAGGGACAGTGGCATGACGGGCTCCGTGGGGCGCGATGAGGATTTGAGTTTTTTCTAATGTACTTTGCGAGGGCTGGATTCTGAAGAGAAAAGCATACCCCAGGGGCTAGAGCCCTGCGCTTGATCTGAGAAACAGCCTTTGGGAAACACTGGCCGCGTTCAAACGTTAGGCGTTCCGATGAGGTCCATGAGGCCGTCCGCGAATGTACCCCGCCAGCTCAAATAATCGTGTCCGCCGACAAATTGCTGGTAGTGGACCTCATATCCTTTGGCTAACAATACATTCCGCATATCCCGGCTAGTCTCAAGAATTGAGCCGCCAGTCCCATTCGAGTCGAATTCGAATGACCCTGCATCCATGTAAAACTTGAGGGGTAGCTTAGGGCTCGCAATAAACTGCTTTGCCATCCATCCAGGTTCTGTAATCGTCCCCTCTGGAATGGCTGCGGAGTGATCGGGAGCCCACCAGAATGATCCCGACTGGCATAGAACGTTCCCGAAGACTTCGGGATGCCTGTAGCCTGCGTAAGTGGCCGCGAGCCCTCCAAGACTTGATCCACCAACCACCGTCTTGGCCGGGTCATTCGTAACATTGTAATGAGCATGAATCCAGGGGATCAGCTCTTTCGCGAGGAAATCCGCAAATTTTGGATTTGGCGATAGTTCCTTATTTCGCGTGTCTTGATTTGGATTCGCAATCAGCACCGTTACGGTTGGCGGTATTTTCGAAGCCGCGATCAGATTATCCAGGATAACGGGCGTAGGTACTCTGGTTAGATATGCACTCTCATCAAAAATGATTGCGAGATCATATGGTGCAGCGTTCGCCTTGTATCCAGCGGGAAGATAAATGGACAGATCGTGCTCATTGTTCAGAAGCTCACTCTGGATCTTCTGCTTCTCGACTGTCCCCGCTGCGATGCTGCTGTTCTTTACGATCGAAGGCTGGGGAACCGCACCTGTTATTTCGGCCATGGATTGACAGTCGTACCGGCTTGCATCCGGGGCGCATAACCACCGGTGTGGGTTGAGCGGATCGGCTTGCGTGGTGGCGGTTCGCTCCGGTTGCGGCCCGTTGAAGACTAGCGGGTCATTCGGCGAGAGAGCGTACATAAACCGCGCACCGGTTGGAAGCCGGACGGTCAAGTACCACACGTCCGTGAGGGGTATCTGGTGCATGACAAAGTCCAGTGGGTGGCGACCGCCTATCTGGAGAGAGGCATTGAGGAAGACGTTGCGGGTCTCTGGTGTTCCACGCCATAGGAATGTGACGAGTTGATGCTGAGGATCTTTCTCAACCGGTTCGACAAGCGGCGTGCCTTCCGCAGCCACCTGGTTCCAGAAAGATTTAGTGTCGGCGTTGCCTGAAGCAGCCTGCTTTCGCAACGCCTCGATCCGTGGGCTCGGGTTGGGATCCTGCCACGGTTTCGGCTTCAGACGCTCATTCACGGACAATATTTGGTTCAACGTCAACTTGTAATTTACCGGTTGAGTAGAGGAGGTCGTCACTTCAATTCGATAGGTTCCCGGGGTATCCGCGATAAAGACGCAAAGACGCTTCCCATCATCTTCCTGGCCAGGATATCGCCGCACTCGGGAACCATCCGGTGCAATAATCGTGAGGTCAGTTCTGCCATGCTGGTCGACCGAGCTGACGACATAGTCTCCTGCCTTTAGTTCGATTGCATAGGAATGCGTAGAGCTCGACGCGAGCTGACGTTCGACAGGTTCGTTGATTTTGAGATGGTCCTGCCCCATTGCGGCAGGTACGCCGGAAAGAACGAGCAGCAAAATAATTCTCATGTGAGAACTCCGCTCAACGAGATCCCGCTTATCGCATAGCCGACTAGCGGCATAAGCCACCGCTTCATTGCGGTTTGGGTACGGTAGGTGCTGGTGGGGTGAGGTTGGGGTCGGGGATCGTTGTGTCGCTGAGGCCGAGTGGGAGTTGTTGCTGGGCTTTGCCGTAGCTGTCGTAGGCGCGGACGATGCGCTGGACAAGTTGGTGGCGGACGACGTCGACGTCGTCGAAGTGGCAGAAGCGGATGCCTTCGACGCCGTCGAGGACGTGGAGGGCTTCGAGGAGGCCGGATTTTTTCGGGTTGGGCAGATCGGTCTGAGTGAGGTCGCCGGTGATGACGGCCTTGGAGTTGTTGCCGAGGCGGGTGACGAACATCTTCATCTGTTCTGTCGTGGTGTTTTGGGCCTCGTCCATGATGATGAAGGCGTCGTTGAGGGTGCGGCCGCGCATGAAGGCGAGCGGGGCGACCTCGATGACGTTGGACTCGAGCATCTTGTCGACCTTGATGGGATCGACGAGGTCGTAGAGGGCGTCGTAGAGCGGGCGGAGGTAGGGGTCGACCTTTTCCTGGAGCGAGCCGGGGAGGAAGCCGAGGCGTTCGCCGGCTTCGACGGCGGGGCGGACGAGGATGATGCGGGAGACTTTCTTCGCCATGAGCGCGCTGACAGCCATGGCGACGGCGAGGTAGGTTTTGCCGGTGCCTGCGGGGCCGAGGCCGAAGGTCATGTCGCATTGCTCGATGGCTTCGACGTACTTGCGCTGGTTGGGCGAGCGGGGCTGGACCATGCGCTTGACGCCGGTGGAACGCTGCTTGCTGGAGTCGACTAAGGATTTCAGGGTAATAGCGGGGTCGGCGACCACGAGCTTGAGCATGCCGTTGAGTTCGCCGTTGTGGAGGGTGATGCCGGACTTGCGGAGGGTGTCGAAATCGGTGAAGACCTGCTCGACGCGGGCGGTGCTGTCGGGTTCGCCGGTGACGTGGATGGCGTCGGAGCGGAGGTCAATGGTGACGTTGAGCTTGTCTTCGAGGAGGCGGAGATTTTCGTCGTGGGTTCCGTACAGCGGTTCAATGCCAGGAGTGATTTCGAGGGATTTTTTGATCAAGTAGTGTGCTGACCTCCGTCAGGCGATGCTGGGTTAACTGCTGGGCGAAACGACTCGGGAGATTGGATGAGAGGGAACAGGGGTTTGGTTGCAGCGCGGAGGGTGCGCTTTGTGACTGGGACCGGGTTGGCGAGAGGTGCCAATGCGTCGAATATGCGCAAAGAGTAGAACGCGGATGGATTGGCGTCAAGGGGTAAATGATGAATTGTGACCAGCGGTCAAACGCGAGAGGTAATTTATTGGGATTACAAGGGCGTCTAAAGATATAGATTTCACACTGATGAGCTTGTCGGACTTACAGAGGCGTGAGAGCATGACTGCATGAATGCGCTGGCGCGTGGATGGCAAGGTGCGGTGCTGCTGTTGCTGCTAGTGACGGGAACGCTGGTGTTCTCGCACTCGCGGTTGGCTCAGGCAATTATCCTTGCGCTCATTCTTATTCTGCTCGTGATTACGTTATGGGTGGTGTGGCCCGACATCCGCAATCGAAAAGGGAGCTGACCGAGTCCTCGCTTGAGAATGGTTGACCTTAGGGCTGGAGTTCCGTAGACTTAGAAATGCAGGAGTGCGGCACAGGCCGGACTGAAGTTTCAAGTTGGGCTGGGCTTGATTGAGCATACGGCTTGGGCCTGCATCCCATTTTCCCCTACAAATGTATGGGTTGAGAGAAGAGAGTTTATGGCAAATCATGTTTCGTCGTTGAAGCGCGCACGTCAGACGGTTGGTAAGACGGCGGTGAACCGCTCAAACAAGAGCAAGCTGCGCGGGACACTGCGGCAGTTGCGCGAGGCGATCGCCCAGGGCGACCATGCCACGGCAACGACCCAGTACCGCGAGACCGCGTCGATCCTGGACAAGAGTGTGCAGAAGGGTGTTCTGCACAAGAACACGGCCAACCGGTATAAGAGCCGGTTGAATGCGCGTGTGAAGGCGGTTGCGCCTAAGAAGAAGGTTGCTTAGAGGTCGCTTAGAGATAGCTGAGAGACAGAAGAAACAAGAATAAGCCCAGACCTGGCCGATAGCCTGTCTGGGCTTATTTTTTTTACTTCTTTTCTTATTTCAAGACAGCTTTCTGCGCAGAACGCCGAACAGGGAGAGGCAGCCGGTGCCGAAGAGCAACACGCTGCTGGGTTCGGGCGTCGTTAGATCGATCGCTTCGAAGTTCTCTTCATGCACGCCATCGGACCAGGCAAAATCGCCGGAAGAGTTCAACACAGCCATGTCGGTTGACCCGGAGGGGTCGACCAAGGTGAGGGAGGAGGTGGGACCGGTATAGACTCCGGACGGATCCCCGTTGGGATTGGAACGGCTTCCAAAGCCTGTCCGTCCGTTATTGCAAACGATCTCACTGGCTGGAGCTGCTGCGAAGCCCGACGGTACGCTGCATGGCGTTCCATTGTCATAGGTGAGACTGGGGAGCGTGCTCGTCGTATTCACAAGCACTCCATTGGCGTAAGTGAGGTAATCGAAACCTAACTCATTGTGGATGACCACCTCGCCCAAAGTGTCGATACCGACGATGGGTTTGCCGTTGGTGTTGCCGAGGTCATAGATTATGTAAGTGTCCGCGTGGACTCGCGCAGGCACGAGGAAGAGCGTAGCTGCGAGGGGGAGAATCGCAGCCAATAGGGGTAGTTTAGAGATTTTCATTGGGGTATCCTCACGTAGAACTCAAGTTACGATTTTGTACCGAGGCCCGTTGAGTGTGACGGTACTCCCGCCTGCCCTGCATGGCAAGTCGACGCACAGGCAGAATCTCCCGCTTTTCTCCGGTTTTGAGGGGCAAGATGTTGACTTCAAAGATCGCTAATGCGAGACCGTGGCGGTCTTTTTTAGTCGAGTTTTATTGGGGAGTGTCTTTGGGGTCTTTCGGGGTGGTGGGAGCTTTGTCATCGGGGAGAGTGTAGAGGGTGGGTGGGGTGCGGTGCTGCTCAGGTGAGGGGTCGCCGGTGGTTTGGGTGGCGGGGGCTGGCGGCGTTGGGGCGTTGGGTTTACCGGGTTGGGTTTGGTTGGTGTCCGGCGGAGCGCTGTTGGCAGTGGCGGAGGCATCGGGGCTAGTTGCGGGCTGTGGATTGGGCTGCTGCGCGGCGGAGTCGGTGTCGGTTGTGGAGGACGTGGCGTGGCCGGTGAGGTGGACGGGAAGATTGCTGTCTGCGGGGGCGGAGGTTTGCGCGAGCTTGACTGCGGCTGCGTCTTTGTCGGTGAGCGGCTGGAGATTGTAGATCTCTATGGCGTCGGCGTGAACGATGGCTAGGGCGAGGCCGTTGGGGGACAGGGCGAAGTTCTGCCCGGCGCGCTCGACCGGAGAGCAGTCGGCGCGGAGAAGCTGCTTGCCGGTGCCGGTCTGGTAGACGACGACGGCTTGTGCAGTTACCTCGTCGGCGCTGATAGGTTGATCGGCGACGACCGAGTTGCGAAGCAGAATACGGCTGAGGGCGAAGCGGCCGACGGCGGGCGCGTAGGCGAGGGATGGGGCGATGAAGTCGCCGAACAGGCCCTGCTCCCACATCTCTTCCCCGCGCATGTTGAAGCCGCCCATCTGCTGCATAGTCTGGGCGTTGCTGCGGCAGCCGAAGGCGATGAACTCGCTGTGGCTGACGAAGATCGGGGCTGGGGAGCACGAGGAGTCGAAGGGGGAGAGCTCGTCCGTCTTGCCGGTGTAGGAGTGGAAGTCGAAGGCCCAGTGCGGGCGGCCCTGGTCGACGACTGCGAGATAACCGGCGGTGGTGACCGGAACGTCGCCCGTCTTCACGGATTTCATCACACCGGCGGAGGCGACCTGGACCGGGCCGCCGTCATCGCCTGAGTGAATGCGGTAGAAGTTGATTTGGACTGGATCTCTCTCGGTCAACTGAGGAGCCGGGGCTGCTGGGGTGGGGCCGAAGAGAGGGGTCTTGGGTTTTGCAGCCGGCGGGGTTCGCTTGACGGTCTCGACGATGAGCAGATCGGCGTCGGGAGAGACGATCAGCACCGCGAAGCGGCGGTCGGGACTGACCAGGAAAGGCTGCTGGGCGAAGGGGTCGCCGGTGGAGAGATTAGCTAACGGCGCGAAGGTGGTGAGCGTATCGCGTACGCGGAGGAGGAAGTGGCCGTGGCCGAGGCTCCAGAGATACTGGGAGTGGTCGTGCAGATGCCAGGAGGTGCGGGCAAGGATATTGCCGGTGGGCAGTTCGAGCAGAACGGCGTCGACGACGCGGTCCTGATCGTCCTCGGGCTCGTTAGGCAGGCGCGGGATCAGGCGGCGGGCGACGAAGGTGAAAAGAAGGTGCTTGTCATCAACGTAGTGCAGCGTGAGCATAGAGCTGCCATTCAGCAGGAACTCGGGGGAGAGCGGCTGGAAGCCGAAGTTTTCGAGCGGCAGGCGGAGCGGCGGCTCTGGTCCACGGGCAAATGCCGGCAGGGTCACGAGGAGAAGAAGCCAGCCAAGTGCGAAGCGGAACTGGAGGTGCAGTGTCGGGATGGAAAATCTTGGAACCGGCATGGCACAGGGCGCGTATTCCTACACAAACGACGCGTGTACGAGTAATGTTTCACAGACGCGGGAGCCTCGGCAACGTGTACAGAATGTGACCGGCTCCATGGCAGCCTGGACGGGCCCAATGATACAAAGGCTGCATAACTATGATGTACGCAAGGGAGACTTTCATGTGGAACGAACTAATTTCTGGAGTGTCAGGTAAGGTAGGACGCAGGGTCGGATTGGCAGTAGCGGGGGCTCTGGTTGCGGCTGGGGCGTGGAGCGCGGGAGTTGCGCAGCAGGCGAAATCCGCAGGCGACGGCGGCAAGCCGCACGAGGTTTACACACCGATTCCGGGGTTCGATATGACCTCGATCGATACGACAGTGGATCCGTGCAACGATTTCTACAAGTTTGCCTGCGGGAAGTTTGCGGGGAACCATCCGATTCCGGCGGACCAGTCTGGAGTGGACCAGTTCTACGCTCTGTATAACGTCAATACGCAGGCGCTGAATGGAATCCTGACCAAAGCCGCGGCTGGCGGGGCGGGACGGTCACCGGATGAACAGAAGATCGGCGACTACTTCAAGGCGTGCATGGATACGGATGCGATCGACGCGAAGGGGCTGGCTCCGGTGGAGCCGTTGCTGAAGGAGATCGACGCGGTGACGGACAGGAAACAACTGCCGGCGCTGACCGGAAAGCTGCAGCGGATTGGCGTGAATGCATTCTTCGGCTATGGCGAGCAGCAGGACTTCAAGGACGCGAGCAAACAGATTGCGGTGGTCATTCAAGGCGGACTGGGCATGCCCGAGAAGGACTACTACCTGCGCACCGGAGCGAAGGACGTGGAGCTGCGCGAGCAGTATGTCGCGCACGTGGCGAAGATGCTGACGCTGGCGGGAAGCTCTCCGGAGCAGGCGAAGAAGGACGCCACGAACATCATGGCGTTCGAGACGGCGCTGGCGAAGGCTTCGATGGGCGTGACGGATATGCGCGAGCCGGAGAAGACGTACCATCTGCAGCCGATCGCGACGTTCGAGGCGACGATACCGGATGTGGACTTTGGAGCGTTTCAGGACGAGATCCATTCGCCGCGAGTGACGGAGATCAACAACGCAACTCCGGAGTTCCTTCCTGCCCTGCTCAAGGAGATGCGTGCGACAGACATGGGGACGCTGAAGGCGTATATGCGGTATCAGTTGCTGACGAAGTCGGCGGGGCGATTGCCAAAGCCGTTCGACGCGGAAAACTTCGATTTCTACGGACGCAAGCTGAATGGGCAGCCGGAGCAGGCGGCGCGGTGGAAGCGCTGCTCGAACTCGGTGAACGGCGCGCTGGGCGAGGCGTTGGGCAAGGTATATGTGGAACAGTACTTCGCCGGGGACAGCAAGGCAAAGATGGTGCAGATGGTGAGCGATATCGAGGCGGCGATGGATCGCGATATCGACCAGATCGACTGGATGTCCGACGCGACCAAGGCGCGGGCGAAGGAGAAACTGCACGCGGTGGCGAACAAGATTGGGTATCCGGACAAGTGGCGGGACTACTCGAAGCTGGAGATCAAGTCGGACGATGCGTTGGGCAATCAGCAGCGCGCGGAGGCGTTTGAGAACGATCGCCAGTTGAACAAGATCGGCAAGCCAGTGGACCACAGCGAGTGGGGCATGACGCCGCCGACGGTGAATGCGTACTACGACCCGAGTATGAACGACATCAACTTCCCTGCCGGAATTTTGCAGCCGTCGTTCTATGACCCGAAGCAGGATGATGCAGTGAACTATGGACACATCGGCGCGGTGATTGGGCATGAACTGACGCATGGGTTCGACGACGAAGGCAAGAAGTTCGACGCCAAGGGCAACCTGAGCGACTGGTGGACCCCGGATGATACGAAGAAGTTTGTGTCGCGGACGGACTGCATTGAGAACGAGTACGGCAACTTTGTCGCAGTCGATGACGTGAAGGTAAACGGCAAGCTGACGCTGGGCGAGAACACGGCAGACAATGGCGGCCTCCTGCTGGCCTATATGGCATATCTCGATCGCGCGAAGAAGAACGGCGTCGACCTGACGGCGAAGAAGGACGGATATACGTCGCCGCAGCGGTTCTACATCGGGTTTGCGCAGAACTACTGCGAGAACGCGCGACCGGAGCAGGTGCGAAACCAGGTGCTGACGGATCCGCATTCGCCGGATCACTTCCGTGCGAATGGCGCTATTGTGAATCAGCCGGGGTTTGCCGGGGCGTTTGGGTGCAAGAAGGGCTCGCCGATGGTGCCGGCGAATAGTTGCAGAGTTTGGTAGAAGTACAGTGCTTCGTTGTTAGTGGTTAGTGATTAGTAACGACGGGAGAGGGCTTCGGCTCTCTCCTGTTTTTTTTGTGCGAGAGTGGAGGTATGGCGGTTTTGGAGAAGAGACGGGCGCTGGGATTTGCGGCGTGTGCGGTGGCTAGTTGTTTTTGGGGGTGCGGGTTTTTCTTTGGCAAGATTGCGCTGGAGGAGATGAGCTTCGCGCATATGGTGCTGTACCGGTTTCTGTTTGCGATTGTGGTGTTGCTGCCGCTGTTGGTGACGCACCGTCCGGGGTTGAACCGGAGGGAGTGGGGGTTGCTGGTGGTGGCGTCTTTTCTTGGCGTGCCGGTGCAGTTCCTGATTCAGTTTTATGCGCTGTCGATTACGACAGTGAGCCATGCCGCGCTGATGGTGGGGACGATGCCGGTGATTCTCGCTGTGGGGGCGGCGGTGTTTGCGCATGAACGGATGGATCGCGTGGGCTGGATGGCGTTGGCGGGTTCGACGTGCGGGGCGGGGTTGATCGCGCTGGGTGGCGGCGCACAAGAAGGCGGGGCGACTCTGGCGGGGGATTTGCTGGTTGTGGTGTCGCTGCTGATTGCGCTGTTCTGGATTTTGATCAATAAGGAGCTGATGGAGCGGCACTCGCATGTGGTGGTGACGGCGTATGGGTTGGCGATGGGGACGGCGATGCTGATGGTGTGGGTTCCGGTGCGGTATGGGATGCCGCCGGTGGCGGGGGTTTCTTTGAAGGCGTGGCTGGCGTTGGCGGGGAGCGGTGTGCTGTGTACAGCGACGACGACGCTGCTGTGGAACTGGGGGATGACGCAGGTGCCGGCTTCGCAGGCGGGGGTGCTGTTGAATATGGAGCCGCTGATGGGGAGCCTGCTGGGCGTGTTCGTGCTGGGGGAGCGGCTGGGGCCGAGTGCGTGGGTTGGGGGTGGGTTGATTCTTGCGTCGGCGATTACGCTGACGACTCGGTCGACGACGCGGGTGCGGGAGACGATGCCGCTGACTTAGCTTGCCCTTGATGACGGAACGATGGAGATGGAAGGCTTCACATGATATTCTCCGGCCACGATGAAAAAGATCTGGTTGGCTTCTTTTGCGGTTGGGGCCAGTGCGTGTTTTGTCACGATGGCGTTGGCCCAAAGTCCACGTAGTTCGGCAATGGCTCCCGCTGAGAGTGCGATGGTGAAGGCGGTCGACGGGGAGACGCCTGCCGCGATTGATCTGCTGGTAAAGCTGGTGAATATCAACAGCGGGACGATGAACCTTGCCGGAGTGGTTGCGGTGAAAGATGTGATTGCTCCGCAGATTGAGGCTCTGGGCTTCAAGGTGGAGTGGATGCCGATGCAGAACCTTGATGGACGCGCCGGGGATCTGGTGGCGGACCATCCTTGTCCTGCGGGGACTGGTAAATGCGGGAAGCGGCTTCTGCTGATCGGGCATATGGACACGGTGTTTGAGCTGAACAGCAGCTTTCAAAAGTACTCGATTGTGCCTGGGACGAATGGCAATGTAGCCACGGGTCCGGGTGTGAACGACATGAAGGGCGGCCTGGTCGTGATGCTGACCGCCTTGCAGGCGATGAAGGCCGCTGGAGTGCTGGACAACGCTGAGATCAGGATTGTGCTGAGCGGCGATGAAGAACGCCATGGGGCGCCGGTCAGTGTGTCGCGGAAGGACATGATCGATGCCGCAAAGAAGAGTGACGTGGCGCTGGAGTTTGAATCGGGTGGGATAGTTAATGGCAAGGAGGTGCAGAGCATCAGCAGGCGGAGTGCGGGGACCTGGCGGATCGAGGCGACGGGCAGGACGGGGCACTCGTCGCAGGTGTTCGGCGAGCGGATGGGAGATGGTGCGGTGTATGAGCTGGCGCGGATTCTGGATGCGTTCCGGAAGGAGTTGAGGGAGCCTGGACTGACGTACAACGTTGGCCTGGTGCTGGGCGGGGCGACTGCGACGATGAATGCGAATGGAACCGGCGGCGAGGCTATGGGGAAGAGCAACGTCATTCCACCCGTGGCTTTGGCGCTTGGCGATATGCGCACCTTGGACAATGAGCAGACGACGCGGGTGCAAGGCAAGATGCGGGCCATTGTGGCGGATCACCTTGCGAAGACAGGGGCGGTGATTACGTTTGAAGAGGGGTATCCCGCGATGGCGCCCACGGAGGCAGGACATGCGCTGGTTAAACAATTGAATGAGGTGAATGCCACGCTGGGGCTGCCGGCGATGGAAGAGATGGATCCAATGCTGCGCGGGGCGGGGGATATCGCTTTCGTTGCGCCTTATGTTCCGGGGCTGGTTGGAACCGGGGTGATGGGGGAAGGAGCCCATGCTGAGGGCGAGACGGTGTTTCTGGACTCGATTCCGCGGCAGTCTAAGCGCATGGCGCTGTTGATGTATCGCTTGTCGAAGAACTAACTGCGAACCAGCTGGGGACTGGCTCTCAGCTTTTTTGTGGTGCGGTGCCAAATGGTGGTGAGGGCAGTGCCGGCGACGATGAGGCCAGCGCAGAGGCCCAGCCAGAGGCCGACAGCTCCGCGGTCATTGCGGAAGGCGAAGAGGTAGCCGATGGGGAGGCCGATGATCCAGTAGCCGATGATCTGGACGATGAGGCCGGCATGGGTGTTGCCCGCGCCCCGGAGAGCTCCGGTGGCGGTGATCTGGAGGCCGTCGAAGAATTGGAAGATCGCGGCTACGAAGAGTAGAGGGATGGTTGCGGCGATGACGGCGGGGTCGGCGGTGAAGCTGGCGGCGATGAGATGGGGGAAGAGGAAGTAGATCGCGGAGAAGCATGCCATGGCTCCGGCTCCCAAGGCGATGGCAGCCCATCCCGCGGAGGCGGCCTCTGATGGGGCTTTGCGGCCGATGGCCTGTCCAACGCGGACAGCGGCTGCAGCGGAGATGGCGAAGGGCACCATGAAGGTGAGGCTGGCGCAGTTGAGGGCGATCTCGTGGCCGGCGAGGGGAAGGCGGCCCATGGTGCCGATGAGGAAGGTGACCATGCCGAAGATGGAGATTTCGACGAAGATCTGGCCGCCGGCTGGCGCTCCGAGGAGGGCCAACCGGCGGATGCGGGCGGGTTCGAAGTGGCGAGCCATGCTGAGGAGGCCATATTGGTGACGACGCTCGATGCGCCAGAGGGAGAGGACGAGGAAGAGGGCTAGATAACAGCGGGAGACCGAGGTTGCGAGGCCTGCTCCGGTGACGCCTAGCGCCGGGATGTGGAGGCGCCCCCAGGTATGACCGAAGATCAGCAGCCAGTCGCCGACGATGTTGATCAGGTTCGCGGTGACAAGCGCCCAGGCGATGGGACGGACGTGATTGAAGGCCTGCAGGTAGCGGCGCAGGGTGAAGTAAAGGAAGAGCGCGGGCGTGCCGTAGTTGAGCGCGCCGAGGAAGGCGATCGAGCCGGTGAGGACGTCGCGGTCGATGGGGAGGCGGAACATCACGACCGGTGCGCAGACGATGATGAGGATCAGCGTGAGCGCGAGGCCGGCGGCGAGGAGGAGGCCGTGCAGCAGCCATCGGTTGGCTTCGTCGAAGCGTCCCGCGCCGTGGGACTGGGCGAGGAAGGTGTCGAGGCCGAGAAGGACGCCGGCGATGCCGAAGGCGATGGTGTTGTAGAGGACCTGTCCGAGCGCTGCGGAGGAGATGGCGAGGGCGGGGTTGGCCATGTGCCCGACCATGATGGTGTCGACGATGCCCATCGCCATCCAGCCGACCTCGGCGAGGATGAGCGGAAGGGCGAGCGTGAGCACGGGTCGGATTTGGCTGCGGATGGACACTTTTTCGGCTACTCCCCTCCCCTAGGTTTTTTGTGCAAAGTCTTGGATTAAAATGAGATAAGTCTGGACTTAGACTGCAAACTCTTGATTCCAAAGAGAATAGAATGCCAAAGTCTTGATTCTATTGCCTTTGAATCCATTTTTGCGACCCGCACCCAGGATCGCAGCAGAAAAGGCCGAGAGTTTTTATCCCTATACTTAATTATAACGAATCGGACAGGGAAAGATGCCACGCGGATGTCTTTGTATTGCAGTTACTTAGGGTCTTAAGGGGCTTGACATGCGATTTTTGGGCTGAAAACGCGGAAAAATAGTTGTAATGCAAGAAATAGAAGCAGATCCTCCGCTCCGGGAAGGATGACAACTGAAAAGCAAAAGCAAGAACAAACAGCAAAAGTGAAATGCGGTCCGATCGGCAAGCTCAGGGCAGGCTCCTCCACTGCGCCACTCACGATAAGGTTGTGGGCGGCTTCGGTCGGGATGATGCAGTTTTTTGGAGCGTGAAGGTAGGGAGAACAGGCAAGGCAACCAGCAGATTCCCCATTCGACTTCGCTCAGGGCAGGCTCTTCGGGAACGACAACCAGAAAATCAACAGCAGATCCCGGCGGTGGGCCAATTTGAACTTCGGGGCAACCAAAGTTGCCTATAACCCCGTTTTTCGCGCGGTGCCATCACGCTGACCGGTTGAGCAGGCGGCTTCCATCCCACTTTAGCGTGCTCCACGAAAATTCGGGTTCAGCTGAGCCAAGCAGTTCCCCCATGGGTGCTCAATTCGTATCGTCCCCAAATCCAATCCATCTTTCGCCAGAAACTTCACTGGTCCGCCACACCGTTGCTGCACCCCACCACTTTGGGTTGCCGTCATATAGTACTCTTGGCCTTCATACGCGGACACAGTCGCTACCCCATCCGCACCTGTAATCGCCGACATCGGCTCTGCCGATCTCTGATTCTTCACCTCTCGCCCATATACTGTCACCCCAGCCGCAGCCGTTCCATCCGCCTCAACTACCTTTGTCTTTACCGTTATCCTCTTCCAGGCCCGCGGCATAACCACATCGATTGTGTCCACCGTAGGCGAAGCACCTACCTGCACTGGCGCGGAGCCTTCCACCGTCTCCGCCGCCGGATAGTACACCTTGGGATAGGGCCTCGTCAGCGAAGCCCCTAGGTTGTTTGCCACCACAAAGTACTCCCCCGGCCCCACCCATTTAAAGTCGTAACTTCCATCCTCCCCCGTTTCCTTCATGTCTACCATCGCAAACCCGTTGAACGAATTTCCATCTCTCCGCTCCAGTGTCACCATCAGATGCGCTACCGGAGTCCCATCCACGTCCGCGACTCGACCGCGCACGTGCCCGTCATATGTCACATTCCAGTTCACCTGCGAGCATCCCTTATCGTTCACCATCAACGTCCGTTCCGGAGGAGCCCAAAACCCCATGGGAACGGTTGTCGAAATACGATATTCCCCCGGGGGCAAGCCCTTGATCTCGTAAGCCCCCTTCTCATCCGGTACCACATCGAGATTTACAGCGCCCCGCAGGCTAACCTTTCCGCCTTTGAGTGGACCCACCCGCGCCAGCATTACTCCACCGAAGATCCTTCCCCCTGACGGAGCCGTTGCCAGCCCACGCATCCACTCCACATCAGCATCTCCACCAGGCTGATTCAGGGCATGGGTCTTCGAACACTTCGACGTCCAAAGCTCATCTCCAGCTTTGTTCTCATACGTAAAGACCACATACTCCACCCCAACTTCAAATGGAAACCCGCAGGCTGAACTCTGTTCTGCGGTATAAACCGTCAACTCCTGTTTCCCTTCTCCACCTCTAAACGCCTCGCTAACTGATAGCCGAACCTTGTAGGTACCTGGACTCATGATCTGCGATGTCGAGCCGTCCAGGTTCTTCACCGTCTGCGCAGGAGGCCGCACCAGCTTTCGCTCCATCACCGTTCCGCGAAACACTACCGGCGATCCAAAGTACACAGAGCAAACTGGACTATGACCTGTACACGAGCACGCCCGCACCCGGACCGCACCAAACAGTAACAATGCAACTATCACCACTATTCTCATTGCGCCACGCCCATTGCGTTCCCTAACTCAACTACATTAGACCGCTCAGCCCGACTAAATGTTCCCAGCCCCACAGTGTTGTTCCGATACAGGAAGGATCTTCCGCAAAGTCGCATTTTCGGAAACCTTGGTTAGTAAGTCGGGACAGGATTCGATAGTAGAAGATCTCGGGCAGGCTGCGACATTCATGCGGCTGTAATCTTTGGTGGATTCGAATTCCCTACACTGTCAACCATGCGTGATGAACCTTTGACTTACAGCTTTTCCCAGGGCAAGAGCGACGGGACGACGATCCTGAAACTGGTTGGGCCGTTGACGATTTCGACGATGTTTGGATTTCAGAACGAGTTTCGGGCTGCGACTCCACAGGCGATGATTGTGGATTTGAGCGAGACCACGTATATGGATTCGGCCGGGCTGGGGCTGGTTATGAACTATTATGTGTCGGCTGCCGATCATGGCCGAAAGCTGCTGCTCGCGGGGATCAATGAGCGAATCAAGGCGCTTATGGAGATGACGAAGGTGCTGGGTGTGCTGCAGAGTTTTCCCAGCGTCGAGGCGGCGGAGGCCAGTTTATAGACGCATAGGCCGTCACGGCATCTGCCTACCTGTCGCTGGAGCAGCCGAACAGCAGATTCCTCCGCTGCGCTGCGGAATGACAACCAAAACGTGCATGGTGGCTATTGCGGGGTGATGATGCCTCCTACGGGTGTTCGGGTGGGCAGGGCGGCTTTCTTTTCGTTTGGTCGCTTGAGGTGCATGGCTTCGGCGGTCATGTCGGTGTACTTGAGGCCGGCGCCGGTGTTGAAGAGGACGACCTTGTCGGTGGGTTTGAGATCGCCTGAGGCGATAAGAGCGTCGTAGGCTGCGGTGGCGGCGGCTCCCTCGGGAGAGAGGAAGATGCCTTCGTGTTTGGCCCAGTCGAGAATGCTGGCGAGGATCTCGCCGTCGGGGTGGGCGATGGCTGCGCCGCCGGATTCGCGGACGATGTCGAGGATGATGGTGTCGGCGTAGGGCTTGGGGACGCGGAGGCCGGCGGCGAAGGTGGCGGCGTTCTGGAAGAACTCGCTGGCGGGCTTGTGTTCCGCGTAGGCCTTGGCGATGGGGGCGCAGCCGCTGGATTGCAGGGCGTACATCTTCGGGCGTTTGCCCGACACCCAGCCTAAGGCTTCCATCTCTTCGAAGGCCTTCCACATGCCGATGAGGCCTACACCGCCGCCGGTGGGGTAGAAGACGGCGTCGGGGTACTGCCAGCCTAGTTGCTCGACCAGTTCGTAGCCCATGGTTTTTTTGCCTTCGACTCGGAAGGGCTCTTTGAGGCTGGAGATGTCGAACCAGGCCTGGCTGACGGGAGTGTTGGCTTCCTTCTGCGCCTTCATGTTTTCGCCGACCATGCGGGCGCAGTCGGAGATGAGGCCGTCGACCATGGTGACCTCCGCCCCATAAATGACGCCTTCAAGGTAGTTGGCCAGAGGGACGTCCTGGGGCATGAAGATGTGGGCGGTGATACCGGCGGCGGCGGCATAGGCGGCGAGCGCGCCGGCGGCGTTGCCTGCGCTGGGAACGGCCAGGTGCTGCAGGCCATAGTGTTTGGCCATGGTAACGGCGAGGCCGAGGCCGCGGGCCTTGAAGGTGCCGGTGGGATTGGCTCCCTCTTCCTTGATGTAGAGGCCGGGGTAGCGCTTGCTGTGCAGAAGGGGGGTCCAGCCTTCGCCGAGAGTGATGGGGGTTACATCGGGGAGGACGCTCGAGTAGCGCCACATGCCGAGGCTGGCGGGAGAGGCGGCGGCGCGAGCAGCGATCTCCTCACGCTTGGCGGTTTTTTTGAGCTGGTCCATGTCGTAGCGGACATACAGCGAGCCAGCGCATAGAGGGCAAACGGTTTGTGGGGTTTCCGCAGAGACGTGGTGGTGACATCGAGAACATTCGAGCGAAGCAATAACGGCCATATATTATATGTTACCGGATTCAATGCGAGGGGGATAGTCCTTCCCCCGTCCGAAATTTGCCCCGGATACCAACGATTGCGCAGTCCGGCGTTAGATCAATCGCAGAGCCTGCGCTTCGGCCGCAGATGGCAGTATAATGGCTAAAGAGAGTTCCTGCGAAACGACTCATTCTATTGCCGTTGTTCTTGCCGTTCTATTTCTTTCCCTATTTTCAGCCCAAAAATCGCATGTCAAGCCCCAAAACCATCTAAATCAAACAAACGAAACAAGATCGAGTTGGCATGTTAGTTCCACTCCAACCGCTATAATGAATATATAGATTGAAAAACAAGCAAGCCCCGCGAGGCATAGCCCACCTCCGTGGCTAACTCATTGATAATAAGTATTTTGTGCGCAACCCATTTATCATCAATATTTTGCAGACACCAGTACCCTGCAAGGTGTTGAATAGAAGGATTTTACGCCAAAAATACCCCCGGGGAGAGGAGGGGGAGGGGTACCCACAAAAAACAAAGCAAAGGCCCCGATTACTCGGAGCCTTCGTTCTTAACCAAAGTGAACCAAACTCAATCGATAGAGATCTTGCGCAGCAGTTTGAAGTCCGAGAGCATCGCCCCCGTCCCCAGCACCACCGAGGCCAGCGGATCGTCCGCAATCGACACCGGCAACCCCGTCTCCTCGCGAATGCGCTTGTCGAGATTCTTGATCAGCGCGCCGCCGCCAGTCAGCACGATGCCGCGGTCCGAGATATCGGCCGACAACTCCGGCGGAGTCCGCTCCAGCGCCACGCGAATCGCGTTGATGATCGTCGCGATGCACTCGCTCAACGCCTCACGGATCTCGGAGTCTTCAATGGTGATGGTCTTCGGTACGCCCTCGATCAGGTTGCGCCCCTTGACCTCCATCGTGAGCGGCTTGTCCAGCGGATAGGCCGAGCCAAGAGAGATCTTGATCTGCTCCGCCGTTCGCTCGCCTACAAGAAGGTTGTACTTCCGCTTCAGGTAAGTCATCACGGCCTCGTCCATCTGGTTCCCGGCCATGCGCACGGAACGCGAATAGACGATGCCGGCCAGCGAGATCACCGCAATATCGGTAGTGCCGCCGCCGATATCGACCACCATGTTTCCACCCGGCTCCGTAATCGGCAGACCAGCGCCAATCGCGGCCACCATGGCCTGTTCGACAAGATGCACTTCAGAGGCCTTGGCACGATAAGCGGAGTCCATAACCGCACGTTTTTCAACCTGAGTAATCTCGGAAGGAACGCCAATCACGATCCGCGGATGCACCATCATCTTCCGGTTATGTGCCTTCTGGATGAAGTAATTCAGCATCTTTTCCGTGTGTCGGAAGTCGGCGATCACGCCGTCCTTCATGGGTTTGATCGCGACGATGTTGCCCGGCGTGCGGCCAAGCATGTCCTTGGCCTCCTTGCCCACCGCCTCCACCTCGTTGGTGATCTTGTTCACCGCGATAATCGAGGGTTCGTTGACGATGATTCCCTTGCCATGCGCGAAGACAAGCGTATTCGCCGTACCCAGGTCGATGGCCAGGTCGCTCGAGAAGAGGCTGAAAAGAGACCGCATATTGTGAATGCGGGAGTAACGCATCTGAAAAGTGTTCGAAGACATAGGTATTTACAGTCGTTTCCTGAGCGGTCGTTTACTGAAAAGAGACTCACACTAGTGTATCTCTTTCGCAAGTGCTAATTCAGGCCCTCACCTAAGGAGTCATCCCTCGTTCGTTGTACTCCTTCGCACAGTGCCAGACAGCAGAACAGCGCAGCCGGATAGATCAGGACGCTCACATGCCGCGAATAAGCAAAACCCGCGAGGAAGGGAAGCGTACACGCGGCAACCACCGCAAGAAATACCCCCGAAGCCACGCGCAACGACTTGCTATTAGGACCTCGACTGCGAAACAAGAGATAAATCGCACAAAGAATCGCCGCCCAAAGCATCAGCCGGAAGACTACCATCCCGACGTCTTCGATCAGCTTCCTCACACCGTAGCTCGCAGTTCCGCCAGACTTCTCGACCGCGAAGAAGAGGACCTTGACCTTGCGCACATCGCCCTCGAGCGTCTTTCGGGGATGAGCCCGCAGATAGTCGAGAGCGGCCCTCCGGTGATAGTCGTTGAAGCTCCACTCGTCGCTGAAGCGCAGCCCCCGGTTCAGCTCGAAGTCATACCAGTCCATCGAGTCTCCCTGCCGCGGCGGGTAATGGTCCAGAAACCCGGCATTATTGCCTTTATGCAGATTGATGCCGTCGAAGCTCGTCCCTACGCTGTACCGCCCGCTGGCATGATGCTGATGCAGCGCCCAACCCATCGGAGCCGCTGCGACCAGCGCCACAATCAACCATCGCAGCCCGGCGCGCCGCTCCATCAGCACAAAGCCCACCACGAGCACCACTACAGTCGGCAGCATTCCGCTCTTGGCGAGGTAAAGACCATCCACTGCCGTCGCAAACAGCAAAGCGCGCGCCAATCCCCGCGCCGCCCGCACTTGCCAGCCGAAGAACAGCACCGCGACTGCGAACGCCAGAAAGCTGTACGAATACCCCTCCTCCACCAGTATGTTGGTCACATCGGCGAGGAACGCCGTTATCGCAAACGGAGCAAGAAGCAAGACGACAACCAGCAGCCTGCGCCAACCGGAACGCGGCAGATGGCGCCACACCAAGTAGATCGTCAGTTCGAGGGGCAGCAGCAGAAGCAGCGTCTTGAAGCAAGCCACGCGCAGATAGTGATCGCCAAACAGCCGCATGCCAAGCGCCACCACCGTCGCGGTCATCGGCATACGCGCCGCGTGGAAGCAGATAGGATTGCCCAGCGTGCCCATGTCCTCCGTGCATACCGTCAATCCACCGCCCGCAAGCAGACTCCGCGTCGTTGGCCCAACCATATTCGTCATAGTGAAGAGAGGTTTATGCGCCTTGGTATGGTCCAGGACCCACACCCCGGCCAGCGACATCACCACAGGAACAATCAACAGCAGCCACAACAAACGACGATCCTGTATGGTCCGATTCGGCACGGCTGCAAGAATCTCTGGCATCTGCCCAATCTAATCCAAGATGTCGAAGGCACAACGTCTTCGACCCACAATTTCATTCCCATCGTCCGCATTCGGGAACCCATCGTCACAGAACACATCGCGACTGCCACTGACATCTTTCAGGTTACAAATGGATACAATCAAAATCGGCTTTAGCTATATGGAGATAAGAATGATCATCGGTGTGCCCAGGGAAGTGAAAGACCACGAGAGCCGCGTAGGCGTAACCCCAGCAGGCGTGAAGGCCCTGGTCGAAGCCGGACACAAGGTCCTCGTCGAACACAACGCCGGCGCGCTCTCTGCAATGCCCGACGACGAATATCAGGCCGCAGGCGCGGAGATCGTCGGCTCGGCTCACGACGTCTGGCGGCTTGCCGAGATGGTCGTCAAGGTCAAGGAGCCCGTCGAAAAGGAGTACAAGCACTTCCGCGAAGGCCTCGTCCTCTTCACCTACCTTCACCTCGCGCCACTGACCGAACTCACCGACGCCTTGCTCGCCTCAAAAGTGGTCGGCATCGCTTATGAGACCGTCCGTGATCGTGCCGGCGCCCTCCCGCTCCTGACCCCCATGAGCGAAGTCGCCGGCCGCATGAGCGTTCAGGTTGGCGCAGCCTATCTCGAAAAGGAGCACGGCGGCCGCGGAGTCCTTCTAGGCGGCGTCCCCGGTGTCGCGCCGGGCAACGTCTGTGTCATCGGCGGCGGCATCGTCGGCACAAATGCCGCCAAGATCGCCCTTGGCATGGGCGCAAAGGTCACTCTGCTCGACCTGAACCTCAACCGCCTCCGTGAACTCGACGACATCTTCGGTGGTCGCGTTTACACCGTCGCCTCCAACAGCTACAACATTGAGCGCGCCGTCCGCGAGGCTGACCTGGTCATCGGCGGAGTCCTGATTCCTGGCGCAGCTGCCCCCAAGATTGTCACCAAAGCGATGGTCAGCAAGATGAAGAAGGGCGCGGTCATCGTCGACGTAGCTATCGATCAGGGCGGCTGCATCGAAACCGCGCACCCCACCACGCACTCAAACCCATCGTACGAAGTCGACGGCGTCGTCCACTACTGCGTGACCAACATGCCTGCCGCTGTCCCCAATACCTCAACCCTCGCGCTGACCAACGCAACCTTCCCCTACGTGCTGAAGCTCGCACGTCTGGGAGCGAACGCCGCCATCAGCGAGGACAAGGGCATCGCCGAAGGTGTCAACACCTTCAACGGTGTACTCACCTACGGTGCCGTGGCTGCAGCGCAGAAGCGCGAATGGCAAGCCGTAGCAAAGCTCGTATAACCGCCACCGCGGGCATCGACTGAACGAAGAAGAGCGCCTCCAACGCCTATAATCAAGGTGACTGAGGAGGGCACGGCTATGGCCACACCTGCGAATCGGCGAAAGATCGCTGCCCTGGGCGTGTCTCTGCTCGCCCTCTTCGTTGCCCTCGCCACCCTCAACGCCTTCAATACGCAGCTTCCTACACCCGCCACCACCCAACAGATCGTCATCTTCACCGGTCTATCGATCGTCGCCTTCCTTCTCTTCGTTGCGGTGCTGATTCTGCTTGTCCGCAATGTGCTCAAGCTCTACGCCGATCAGCGCAGCCGGGTGATGGGCACACGTCTGCGCGCCCGCATGCTCTGGGGCGCTGTGCTGGTCAGTCTGATCCCCATCGCCTCCATGTACGCTTTCAGCTACCTGCTGCTCAACCGCGCCGTCGATCGCTGGTTTTCGCAACCAGCCGCTGAGATGCGCGATGACAGCAACAGCATGGCGCTCGAACTCGCCCGATACACTACCGCCAACGCTCGTGCCGAAGCCGACTCGATCGCCTCCGCCCTTCCGGAGGCGCCACCGGTGGCTCCTCCAGCCCAGACGCGCACGATCCCACCAGTCCCGGCTTCCACTCATCAACCCCACCGGTCAATCCACGCATCAGCCCATGGCTCCGCTCACGCCGCCTCGCCTTCTGCCTTCCGTCAGCATCGCGACGCGATCTATCAGGTCCTGCGCCAGCATGAGATCACTCTGCAGAATGGATTTGCCATCTTCTACCACGATGGCCGCGTCATCGCATCGTTCCAGATGCCGCAGCGTGCCGGAGCTACCGCACAGGTCAAGACCTGGCTGCCCGATCAGGCGGCAGAACAAGACGCCGACGACTCCGCCAAACAGTCCCCCACCGATCCGACCGATGCCGCCATTCTGGCCACTGCCCTGCGCAACGACCAGCCCGTCTTCTCGATCGGCACAACGGATTACGCGCTGGGGGCGACCCCCGTCAAACAGGGCAATACCGTGGTCGTCGGCATGCCAATGCCCTTCGGCATGGCCGCGATCATGACCCGTCTGCAAAAACGAGCGGAGGCCTACTCCGTTCTGTATAGCGAACGCCGTCAGATCAGAGATCTCTATATGCTCCTCCTGCTGATGATGACCAGCCTCGCTCTCTTCGCCTCCAGCTGGCTCGCGCTGCATCTCTCCAAGCAGGTCACCAAGCCGGTCGAAGCACTCGCCGACGCCATGGAGTCGATCGCTTCGGGAGATTACGCCCACCGCGTACAGGAGAGCGCGACCGAAGAGTTGGGTGAGCTCGTCCGCAGCTTCAATCACATGGCCGCCGACCTTGAAGGCAGCCGTCGCGCCGTCGAGCACTCCACCGTGCAATTGAGTGCAGCCAACGCAGCCCTTGAAGCCCGTCGCAGTGAGCTCGAAACAATGCTCGAAACCATTCCCAATGGCGTCGCCACCCTAGACGCCGACCGCCGCATCGTGCTCGCCAACCGCGCTCTCAGCGAGATGATGGATCCCGGCGGCCAAAGCCCTTTCTTCGGTCGCGCCATGGAAGAGGTTTTTCCCGCTGAGGTCGTCGAGGTCCTCGACCGCCTCATCAAGCGCAGCCACCGCATGGGCTCCGCCTCCAGCGAAATCGAAATCACCGCACCCGTTCACGCTTCGCACGATCGATTCGGCGGTGCCATGAACCTCCTCGCCACCGTCGCTCTACTCGAGATACCCGCCGCTACCGAGCGCACGCGCCGCGAGCATCAGGGCTACGTTCTCGTTCTCGAAAACGCCACCGAGCTGCTCCGCGCGCAAAAACAAGCCGCATGGAAGGAGGTCGCCCGCCGCGTCGCCCACGAGATCAAGAATCCTCTCACTCCCATCAGCCTCAGCGCAGAGCAAATTCGCCGCCACATCGACCGGCTCGCCCACGTCATAGCTGGCCCCGAGCCGCTGCCCCCGGAGTCACAAGTTCCGGAACCACCCTCCGTCGCAGTCATCCGCCGCTGCAGCGAGGTCATCACCTCTTCGGTCGAGAGCATGCGCTCCCTCGTCGACCAATTCGCCGCTCTCGCCGAGTTCCCTACGGCCCGACCCAAGCCAGCTGACCTCAACACCATCGTCGAAAACTCGCTTGCACTCTTTGCAGGCCGTATGCAGACCATTCGCATTATCCGCAAGATGAGCCCCGACCTCCCGCTCGTCATGGCCGACCCCGAGGCCCTCAAGCGCGCCCTCGGCAACCTGATCGATAACGCCGCTGAAGCCATGCAGCAAAGCCTCTTCCGCGAACTTCGTATCTATACCGGCCTCCTCGAAAACGGCATGGTCGAGCTCACCATCGCCGATACCGGCTCTGGCCTCACCGACGAGATGCGCGAGCGCCTCTTCCTGCCTTACTTCTCCACTAAGCAGCGCGGCACCGGCCTCGGCCTCGCCATCGCCGCCAAGATTATCCAGGAGCATCAGGGCACCATCCGCGCCGAGAAGAACGAGCCCGCCGGCGCGAAGTTCATCGTCGAACTCCGCCCAGCCTCCTCCCTCGAAAGCGACCCCGATACTTCGTCCCCCGACACTTCGTCCGCATTCAGCCCCTTCGCCACGACGCAAAACGGCAATTACCCTGAACCCAAGTCTGCCGCAGCGCAAGCCACAGTGAACCGTGCTCCCGGCACCCCTGAAGTTGAGAACGATCTCGCCTCCACCATCGTCCGAGGACCAAAATGAACCACGTATTGATCGTCGACGACGAAGCCGAGATCCGCGAATCGCTGGAGAGCATCCTTCGCGAAGAGGACTACCTCGTCACCACGGCCGCAACCGCAACCGAAGCCCTCGAACTTCTCCGCGACGCTGCTTACGACGTCGTTTTGCTCGACATCTGGCTCCCCGACCGCGACGGCCTCGAAACACTCACCGAAATCCGCCAGATGGAAAGCACGAACGTCCCGGAGGTCATCATCATCAGCGGACACGGCACCATCGAAGCCGCGGTGCGCGCGACAAAACTCGGAGCCTACGACTTCCTGGAGAAGCCTCTCTCACTTGATCGTACCCTCATCGTCCTCAAAAATGCGATGAAGGCACGCCAGATGCGCGAGGACAACCAGGAGTTCTCCCGCCAGCTCACGAAGGGCACAGTGACGGGAAACTCCGTCCCCATGAAGGCGCTGCGTCAGCAGATCAAGTTGATGGCCCCTACCAACGGCCGGGTTCTTATCTACGGAGAATCGGGCGCGGGCAAAGAGCTGGTAGGCCGCGCCATGCACGCCGAAAGCCTGCGCAAAGATCGTCCCTTCGTCGAACTCAACTGCGCCGCCATTCCCGAGGACTACATCGAATCCGAACTCTTCGGCTATCGCCACGGAGCCGTTCCCGGCGGTCCCACCGAAAAACGTGGCACCTTCGAACGCGCTGACGGCGGAACCCTCTTCCTCGACGAGGTTGGCGACATGAGCCTCAAGACCCAGGCCAAAGTTTTGCGTGCCCTCGACGAGCAGCGCTTCCTCCCCGTCGGCGCATCGCATCCAGTTCATGTTGACGTCCGCGTCATCGCCGCCACCAACAAAGACCTCGAAGAAGAGATCGCCCGCGGCAACTTCCGCGAAGACCTCTTCTACCGCCTCAATGTCATTCCTTTCTTCGTCCCACCCCTGCGCGACCGCAAGGAAGACATTCCTCTACTCGTCAAGGAATTTCTGCAACAGTTCGGAGCCGAGTACGGCCGCCCCCACGTCGAGATGACCGAAGATGCCCTGGCTGCCCTGAAGCAATACCATTGGCCGGGCAATGTTCGCGAGCTGCGCAATCTGGTGGAGCGTGTCCTGATCCTCAACCCGAAGACCCAACGCATCGATCGCAAACACCTGCCCATGCTGGTCTATCGCGACCCCGCCCGCGATGCCGGCAAAACCAATGGACGCAGCGAAGAGTTCACCAGCCTCTTACAGGCCCGAGAAGCCTACGAACGCGACTACATCCTGAAAAAACTCGACGAGTTCCACGGCAACGTCAGCCGCGCCGCCGAAGGCCTCGGCCTCGAACGCAGCCATCTCTATCGCAAGATGAAGGCCCTCGGCGTCACCGTCAAGGAGTAAAGCCCTAAGCCCTTGCGACCGGGCGTGAGACAGACAATGACTGCTTCCGCTCCAACGCACTCATCCTGCACAGCAGCCAAAGGGCAACAAGGTTGCATACGAGCAGAACTGCAAATTCATTCCTAAGGCTGAAGGGGAACACCGTAATTCGGATCATCTCCGTCCAGGCCGCGATCAGGTGAAACCCCACAAGTAGGGAAGCCGTCCAGACCGGCCAGTTGCGCCAGACGCGAGGGATCATCGCCGGCAGATAGACCAGGAACAACGGCCAACCGTAGTCGAAGAGTCTCGGCAGCGCAGCTCCCAGCATCGGTGACATCAGAAACGCAACCGCTCCATAGATAGCAGCGATGCACAGGTAAGGCTCATCGTGTGGTAACAGTCTTCGAAGAGAAGTTTGCCGGACCAGACGGAACGCGACCAGGCTTCCCAGCCCGAACGAGGTCAGAAGGCATATTGAGGTAAGCATCGGGTATACCCAGGAAAATTCACTGTATCCCAGCTGATGAATGCCACCCAGAGGCAGCCAATGCGGTACATTCCATATTCGGACCGGGGGCAGGACCGGCAGAGTATTGGTCCACAGTGTGATGCCGAAGATATTCCTCGACGCGTTCCAGGGAATCTTGCCGATTATGTAAAGGGTGTCGTTGATACTGTGCTGATTCGCGAGCGCATGCCGTGCCGCAAACTTCGATGCCGTCATCCCAACCAGCATCCCGCCCAGTTGCCACAGGCCGGCTCGTTTCCCCACAAGCCGCCACAGTGTCGGCACCGCAATCACAGCGATCAGCAGGGTTGATTCGCGCGCCAGAAACATCACCGGCAGCATTGCGGCGGCCAAGCCCCACCGTCGCGTCCGCAATAAACTCAAATACACCATGCAAAGCGCGGCGTGCATCAGATCCGGTAAAAAGTAATTGGTAAAGTTACGTAACCAGAAGGGCAATAAGATCAATACAACGGCAAGCCACATGTCTTGCCGCCGTTCCAGCACTGGACGGAGCACTCCGTAGAGAAGCACCCATCCACTTAGTAGCCCCACAACGAGAAACCCATCTGCCGTCGGCTTACCCGTCACATTTGCAAACAAGTGCGCCACGGCTGGTTCCAGCACCCTGAAGGCGAACGGTTTCATGGCAGGCTTCCCCTCAGCCATTGCCTGGTAGTGAATCGAGTCAGTATCAAGGTAGGGGTGAATGCTGGCAAATCTCCAAATCGCCAAGAGCGTCAGCGTTGCCAGCAGTGCAGCTATCCATCGCGCAGACCGCCGGCTCCACTGCATCTGTCTCGGAACACCAGCACTCACAGGCTGGTTTGCCATATCTTCCGTTCGCATGGATGTAGGTGCGTTCGAAATCGGCCCGTTCCTGTCGCTATTGATTCCACCAGAGATAGAAACCTCCACCGTCTACTTTTACCATTAGAAAGGCCAGCGGAAGAGCCACCCGATTCGCCATCGGTCCTGTTGGTACCAGACGATAGCCGGCAGAAGAGTTGCGAACAACGTCGGCAACAGTAACTGCGACCAGAACTCGTGCGTGCGAAACACCCGTAACAAAACCTCGCGAGTCGCTCCCTGCGCGAATGCACTTAACAGAAACACTGCAAGCGACGCCCGCCCAACCCACGCAAGGCCATCGCCGATCCAATGCTTATCCAGTAGCTTCGCCAGCAGGAAGAGCCCAGCCACACCTGTCAGGCCAGCTTCGATGTAGATCCAACGCTCCAATACAGATGCTCCAAAGATGTAGACCGCGACCACCTGGAGCGCAGCGACAACAACAAAGCCCGCTGCTGCGGTGGCCAAATGCATCTGTTCAAGGCCAAAGATGCGACGACCTACCCACATCCCCGCCGCCAGAAAACAAAACTCGTGCAACACCTCGCTGACACCTGGAATCGCAATCTGCACGGTCATCCCCGCCAAAGCCGCAACCAGAAAACGCAACCAGGCCGGGACCCTTACAGTCAGTAACGCGAACATGAGGCAGAAGAACAGGACAAACAGAAACCAGCTTGCCTGCCCATCTGCCAGATTCACTAGAAAGACATCCCACCGGAACGGTTTCGTTTCGAACTTGAAGCGTCCAATCAGCGGTTCAAGCGCAACGCTGATGATCGCAAGCAGTACGTACGGGTAGAGAATAGTCTTCAGCTTATCGATCGTAAAGCGCCTGCTCCCTCGCTTTGCGATGCTCCCAGAAACAAACAAGCCGGCAACAAAGAAAAACGCCGGCATATGAAAGCTGTAAACAAAGGTATGAGAGAAAGAAGCTCCTGGGCTGACCCACCATCCGCGATGGGTCAGCCCCTGCGCGGTATGGCCATACACAACTAGAATGATGGCGAGACCCTTCACAATATCGACGATGTTCGAACGGACTCCACTCGTGATTGGTTCCCGCGTCTCTGGTGTTTCCGCTCCGCTCATTCACCCCGCCGGCCCCGCCTGGATTTCCTCATAGAGACAAAGTATCGCCGCTATCGATACTCGAAAAGTGTAGAGACTATCTCCCTCAGTCCTACTCTTCCGCCGCCTGCTTTTCCGCGATCTGCTCCAACTGCCGCCGCCAATCCAGGTCTTCGACAAACCCGCGGCTCGACCGCCACTCCTCCTGCACCTTCACGAACAGCTCCAGAAACGCCCGCGTCCCCAGCAGCGATTCAATATCCTTCCGCGCCGCCGTGCCAATCCGCTTCAGCATCTCACCCTGCTTGCCGATCAGGATCGCCTTCTGCCCGGTTCGTTCGCAAAAAATGGCAGCAGAGATCTTCGTCACCGGCAGCTTGCCATCTTTCATCTTCTTCATCGAAGCCGGCTCTTCATATTTTTCGATCACCACTGCCGTCGCATACGGAACCTCTTCGCCGGTCAGCATCAGAATCTTCTCGCGAATCAGTTCCGCCACCAGAAACCGCTCCGGCTGATCAGTCAACTGATGCTTCGGAAAATATCGTTGCCCCTCCTTCAGCTGCCCGACGATCTTATCCAGCAGCAGCTCCAGCCCTTCTTTCTTTCGTGCCGAAATCGGAATCACATCCGCAAACGAATGCAATCCGGACCAGTGCGCAATCAATGGCAGCAGGTCTCTCTTCGCAATAGCATCCATCTTGTTCAGCACCAGAATCACCGGGCACTCCAGCTTCTTGATCAGCGAAAGCGCAAAATCATCCTCTACGGCAGACATCGCCCGCCTCGAAGCGGTGAACTTGTTCCCATCTTCACCCTGCGGCAGCCGATGCGTCACATCCACGATAAACAGCACAGCATCGCGCGACTCCAGGGCATCATGCACCTCCTGCATCATGCGGCGATCGAGCTGCGTATCCGGCTTATGAATCCCCGGCGTATCCACCAGCACAACCTGCGCCGAAGGATGCCCCGCCTCGCCTCTGGTCTTTTTCTTCAGCGGAACTTCAAGCACGCCATGGATCCGTGTGCGCGTCGTCTGCGGTTTATGTGTGACGATAGCGAGCTTCTGTCCCAGCAGGGCATTCAGCAGCGTAGACTTACCCGCATTCGGACGACCGACGATAGAGACGAAACCGGAGCGAAAGGCCATTCCCTTTATTATGCGCTGTCGACCATGCCCCCAACCCAGATCCTCAGCTAAACTGGCCCATATGAATTTCACAACACTGCGGATGATTCGCAGAATCGCTCGAGGTCTTACCCTGTTCTCTATCGCTTCCGCGCCTCTTTTTCTCGCCGCCCAGGCCATCGCGCCCTTCCATTCGACGCAGGTTCATCCGGACCGCACTGTCACATTCCTATACAAAGACGTCGCAGCAACAAAGGTCGAGCTTGTCCTCGGCGGCCTTCCCAAAAAGCTGCCCATGGAGAAAGGCACGACCGGCATATGGACCGTGACCACACCTTCTCTCGCCCCTGAGATCTACGGGTATCACTTCGAAGCAGACGGCGACTTTCGCCTCGATCCCGCCAACCCCAACACCACCATCAACCTCGTCGATATCGCGAACCAATTAATAGTGCCTGGCGATACCCCTCAACCCTGGGATCCCACCAACGTCCCCCACGGCACTGTGCACCACCACATCTACACCACCAGCACCGTCCTCGGCCTTCAGCAAAATCAGAACCGCTACTACGTCTACACCCCGCCCGGCTACGACCCAAAGGCCAAGAAACCTTATCCAGTCCTCTATCTCCTTCACGGTTGGAGCGACTCCGACTCAGGCTGGACAGCCGTGGGCCGCGCCGACCTCATCCTCGACAACCTCCTCGCCGAGGGCAAGATCAAGCCGATGGTCGTCGTCATGCCTCTCGGCTACGGCGACATGTCCTTCCTCCACACCTTCCACGTCTGGGACGACCCTGCCTCCATCGACCACAACATCGGTCTCTTCACCCTGGCCCTGCTCACCGAAGTTCTTCCCCGCGTCGAGGCCGAGTACAACGTCTCCAAAGACCGCAACGACCGCGCCATCGCCGGCCTCTCCATGGGCGGTCTGGAGAGCCTTCAGATCGGCCTCACTCACACCGGTCAGTTCGCCTGGATCGGCGGCTTCAGCTCCGCCATCCACAACCTTGACTACACGCAAGCGCTAGCGTCGCTCGATCCCAAGGCCGCAAACCTCCGTCTCCTTTGGATCGCCTGTGGAACCGAAGACTCGCTCATCAATCCCAATCGCAAATTCATCGCCTTTCTTAAGACGAAAGACATGCCGGTTACGCAGATCGAAACTCCCGGCTTCCACACATGGATGGTATGGCGCGACAACCTGATCCACTTCACCCCACTCCTCTTCCAACACAAATAACCGCCACTTTTCTGAGTCGGCCTCACCGGCTCCAACATCTTCGGTCGTTGTTCAATTTGAGGTTCCATGCGCCGCTTCATTCTTCTAGCCGCAACCCTGCTCGCCTCTGTCGCAATGTCGGCGCAACTTCGTTTTGAGGTCAATGTTCCTTCAAGCGCTCCGCTCCACGGTCACCTCGTCCTCGTGGTTACGAAACGCGCAGAAAAATCCGCTGATAAGCCCACAGACAAGCCCGCGCCCGAACCACGCTTCCAACTCGAGGAGAACTACGAGTCCGCCCAGGGCTTCGGCGTCGATGTCGACAACCTCGCTCCCGGCAAGCCCATCATCATCGATGCCAAAACCATCGGCTATCCGCTCGAAAATCTCGCCGCTCTGCCCACCGGCGACTACACGGTACAGGCGGTCTTCAACGTCTACGAACAATTCCATCTAGCCGACGGTCGCAACCTCTGGCTGCCGCCCGACAAAGGCGAAGGCCAGCATTGGAACAGAAAGCCCGGCAACCCCTACAACGCTCCGGTCGATCTCCACCTCGACCCAACCTCCAGCAATCCCATCAAACTCACGCTCGACAAAGTCATCGCTCCAATCGAAGGCACCGACGAAGATCCGGTTCAGATCGCAGCCAAAAGCCCCGCCGCGAAATGGCTGAAGTTTGTCCGCTTCAAGAGCGAGAAGCTCACCAAGTTCTGGGGCCGCGACACCTACCTCGGAGCGTGGGTCCTTCTCCCCGACGGCTTCGACGAACATCCCGATGCCCGCTTTCCGCTCGTTGTCTATCAAGACCACTATCACGCAAACTTCGGTGCACCGCTGCCCTTTCTCACCACGCCGCCTGCATCCACAGAGACTGCCCAGGGCAATGCAAATAATCGTAACAAATACGGTTACAAGTTTTATCAGGACTGGGTCTCCGGCACTCTCCCGCGCGTCCTCCTCATCTACGTGCAGAACGCTAATCCCTACTACGACGACTCCTACGACGTAGACTCCGCCAACGTCGGCCCCTACGGCTCGGCCATCAATGACGAACTCATCCCCTACATCGAGAAGACCTATCGCGGAATCGGCCAGGGATGGGCCCGCGCCACCTATGGTGGGTCCACCGGCGGCTGGGAAGCCCTCGCCACTCAGGTCTTCTACCCCGACAACTACAACGGCGCCTACGCCTCCTGTCCCGACCCCGTCGACTTCCACGCCTACCAGAACATCGACCTCTACAACGACGCCAACGCCTTCGTCCGCAAGGGCCCCTTTGGCGAGGTCCCCATCGCGGCTGATCGCAGGCCGGACGGCAGCATCATCGCCAACACCGGCCCCGAATATCGTTTCGAATACGTCCTCGGCACTCACGGCCGCTCCACTGAACAATGGGGCATCTGGCAGGCCGTCTTCTCGCCGCCCGGCCCCGGCGGCTACCCCGCCGAGGTCATCAAACCACTCACCGGCGCAATCGACAAGAAGGTCGTCGCCTATTGGCGCGATCACTATGATCTCAACGCAATCCTCGTCCGCGACTGGGCTATGCTCGGCCCTAAGCTCGAAGGCAAAGTCCATCTGGCGGTCGGCGATGGAGACACCTACTTTCTCAACAACGCTGTTCACTTACTCCAGCATTCAATGGACGCCACCCGCAATCCCCACTCCGACGCCACCTTCCAGTACGGCCCCGGCGAACCTCACTGTTACACCGGCGGCCCATCGGAGTACACGATGCAGCAGAACGGCCTTACTTGGGTGCAGCGAGTTCTACCGGCGATGACTGACCACATGATCAAGACCGCACCCTCAGGAGCAGACACAAAAAGCTGGCGCTACTAGTGTTCTGTCTCTGCACTTATTACCATAATTTTGTCATCCCGACCGGAGCGCAGCGGAGTGGAGGGATCTGCTGTTTGTGTGGGTTAGCTATCATGCTACGCGTCGCGATGATGGTTGTGGAACAACCGCTGGCAAAAGCAGAAGAAGCGCCGAACGCAAGCATCGCGTACGTCATAGAAAATCGAGTTCAGGGTCTCACATCAGCACGCAGCCCACACAAAATTCGTTCCAGCACGGACGCTGAAAAAAAGTTTGCCTCCGCATCCACCCCGCCACCTCCGCGCGCCTGCCACTTCGCAGATAATCATGCTTGACACATGGAATCTTTCTTCACACGCTTCAAAAACGTTCTGGTCCTGGTCGCCATCCTGCTCGCCCAGACGATCGGCCTCGCAGTCCAGGTCCGCCGCCCTGTCGAACCCGGCGCTCCCGACGGCAGCAGCGTCACGCTCCTGCGCTACTGGGCGGTCGCCTCTGTCACCCCGTTCGAGCGTTTCTTCCACGGCTTCGGCTACAACATCCGCCACGGCTGGTCCAACTACATCGACCTCCGCAACACCCGCCGGCAGAACCACGACCTCCAGGAGCAAATCGCCCGCCTCCGCCTCGAACAGGCCGCGCTCTCCGAAGACGCCATTCAGGGCCATCGCCTGCAGGCCCTCCTCGACTTCCAGCAGCACTACGTCGCAACAACCGTTGCCGCCCAGGTTATCGGCACCAGCGGCAGCGATCTCTCCCGCGTCCTCTACATCGACAAGGGCTCGAAGGACGGCCTCAAGCCCGACCAGGCCGTCATCACCCCCGACGGCATCATCGGCAAACTCCGCGACGTCTTCCCCCACACTTCGCAGGTCCTGCTCATCAACGACCAGACCTCGGGAGCCGGCGTCCTCCTCGCCACCACGCGCCTTCGCGCCATTCTCCGCGGCAGCACCACCGGGCAAATCCTGATCAACAACCTCACCCCCGACTCCCGCATCAAGCCCGGCGAGCAAGTCCTAACCTCCGGCGGCGACCAGGTCTATCCCCGCGGTCTTCCCGTGGGAACCATCGAGTCCATCAAGCCCGACCCGGACCATCAGCCCTACACTCTTATTCAGCTTCACCCCGCGGCCAACCTCAACCAGCTCGAAGAGGTCCTCGTCATCACCGGCACCCAACCAACGCTACCTGTTGAGGCGCAGCGCGATCTCGCAGTAGGGGCCGCCACCGCCGAAACCCAGGCAGCGTCCGCCAAGCAACTCGCCGACCAGCAGGCCGCCGAAGCAGCCGCCAGATCCGCCGCCCAGATCGTCGCCGACCGTCTCCCCAGCATTCACGACCCTGACCACCCGGAGACCGAAGCAACCCCCGCCACTCCAGGCGCAGCCCCCGGCGGAGTCGTCCCAAAGCCCCTCCCAACCATTCGCCCTGATCGCTACACCTCCGGCACAACTCCTCCGGCAGCCGACCTAAAACCCGGCGCCGCCGAGGGGACTAATCCAACAACCCCCACGAACCCGCCCGGCACGACAACCCAGCCCCCAACCAGCGCACAACCGCCCCCCGTAAAGCCCCCAAAACCGAAACCCAAGACAAACTCAACCCCACCCCCAAATCCCCAACCGTAGCAATAAGCCAAACCAAAAAACTGATCACTCACCACTAAAAACTAACCACTGCCTTATGGCCACCCGCAGCTACACATCCCGCCGAGAACTCGAGCAGCACAGCTTCTCTCCCGCCGTCGCGTTGCTGGTGCCGCTAGGCGCGATCCTGCTGCAAGCTCTCCTTCCCAAGCCCTTTCCCCGCCTCGCCATTCTCGATCTCCCCCTGATCGTCACGGTCTTCTTCGCCGTCTCCCGCCGCAACCCCGTCGCCGGCACTCTCACCGGAGCCGCCATCGGTCTCCTCCAGGACGCCCTCACCAACCAACCCATCGGCGTCAACGGCATGGCGAAATCCGTCATCGGCTACATCGCCGCCAGCATCGGTATTCAGGTCGACGTAGAAAACCTCACTACCCGTATCTTCATCAACTTCGGCTTCTTCCTCCTCAATAGTCTCTTGCTCTTCCTCATCAACCGCCGCCTCCTCGGTCACCCGGACTTCCACATCCTCTGGCTGCACGAGCTCCTTCGCGCCGCCATCAACACTGCCGTGGCCCTGCCCATCTTTTTCCTGCTCGATAACACCAAGCGCCGCGAATAAAACCCAAGCGAGTACACCCAAAGCAAGTAAAACCAAGGATTCAACCGTCTAACGGACAACCTTGATACACAACAGTGGTACAGCGAATTCGGCATCACCAGTCGTAGACTGAGATCAGGCATGGAACCGATCCACCATCCTCATTCGCATTCCGAAGCCCAGAACATGGGCCTGCTTGGCAAAGCCGAGAAGCTGCCCATCGGCAAGCTTCACTCTGTCCAGTACCTCGTCGCGCTTATTCTCGCCGTGCTCCTCGTCGGCCTCTGGCGTCTTCAAGTCCTCAACTCCGAAAGCTTCCGTTCCCTCGCCGAAGCCAACCGCATCCGCAAGGTCCCCATCCTCGCCCCCCGCGGCAAACTCTTCGACCGCGAAGGCCGCCTCCTCGTCGACAACTACCCCTCCGTCTCCTGCTACCTCCTCCGCGAGCAGGTCAAAGACCTCGACGCCGATCTGCCTCTCATCTCCAAGGGTCTCCACATCCCCATCGAGCAGATCCACGCCACCCTCCGCCGCTTCGAGATAGCCCCTAAATATCAACCCATTCCTTTGAAGCAAGACATCACCCCCGACGAGCAGGCTTTCATCGCCGCCCACCGCGACGAGCTCCCCGAACTCGAGACCCTCGACGAACAGCGCCGCCTCTACCCCAGCGACGGCTTCGCCGCTCACCTCATCGGCTACGTCGGCGAGGTCTCCGAGCAGATGCTCGACGACTCCCGCTACGCCTTTTACTCTCCCGGCGACGTCGTCGGCCGCTCCGGCGTCGAGCAGACCTACGACGCGCTCCTCCGCGGCAAAGACGGAAGCCGCGACGTCATCGTCAACAGCCACGGCAAAGAGCTCGGCCACCTCGGCCAGGAGCTCGCCACCCCCGGCAAAGACCTTCGCCTCACCATCGACCTGGACATCCAGATGGCCGCCGAAAAAGTCCTCGAAGGCAAAATCGGGGCCATCGTCGCCATGGACCCGCACACCGGCGAGATCCTCGCCATGGCCTCTCGCCCAACCTTCGATCCTAACCAGTTCTCCGTCCGCCTCACCAAGAATTACTGGAACGAGATCCTCAACAATCCCGACCATCCGCTCCTCAACAAAACCATCCAGGCCCAGCTCGCTCCCGGCAGCACCTTCAAGATCATCATGTCGGTCGCCGGTCTCCAGGAGAACATCGCCCAGACCATGCACGTCCCATGCAACGGCGGAGCGACCTTCTACGGACACTTCTTCAGTTGCGACAGGCACCACGGCATGGTCGACATCAACAACGCCATCCCGTTCTCCTGCGACACCTTCTATTACACGCTCGCCAATCGCCTTGGCATCGACACCATCGCCAAATACGCAACCTCCCTCGGCCTCTCTCAGAAGACGGGCATCGATCTGCCCGATGAGGCCACTGGCAACATGCCGTCCACACTCTGGAAGCTCAAGACCCAGCATGAGAAGTGGTACGCCGGGGAGACGATCTCAGTCGGCATCGGCCAGGGCGCCGTCACCGCGACTCCCATCCAACTCGCCCGTGCTCTCAGCGGCATTGCCAATGGCGGCGTGCTCCGCCGCCCGCACGTCGTCTTCCCCGATGAGATCCCGCCGGATATGCTCCAGAGCATCCACGAAACCTATCCCGGCTCCGGCGAGGCGACCATCCCCCTTACGACCGAAAACTGGCAGATCATCACCGATGCCATGGCCAACGTCACCAGCAGCCCCATCGGCACCGCCTACATCGCACATCTCGATGGCGTCGACTTCGCCGGCAAGACCGGCACCGCTGACGTTGTCGGCGGACGCGTAAAAAACAGCACCAACAAAAGCACAATCCCTAACGCCTGGTTCGTAGGAATGACTCCCCGCCGCAACCCCGACATCGTCGTAGCGGTTCTCTGGGAGCACGGCTACTGGGGCAACAACTCCGCCAAGCTCGCCGCCCAGGTCATCAACGCCTTCGTCACCAAGCAGCGCAAGCGCGACAACAACATCCGCATCGCCACTACACCCGAGCCGGCCAAACCCGCGCCTGCCCCGACGACTCCTCCCGCAACAAAGCCCCCAACCCCAACCGCCGAAGAAGAAGAATAGGAGAGACCGCCATCATGCAACGCCTCTCCTCCTATCGCGACTTCGACTGGGTGCTTCTCGGCTTCGTCCTCCTGCTCTCCCTCATCTCTGTCCTCGAGATCAAGTCCGCGACCCTCCACACCAAGTTCCACGGCTTCGATCACAAGCAGATCGAGTTCCTCGCCATCGGCATCGTCCTGATGTTCCTCATCTCGCTGATTGACTACCACCGCCTCATCGACACCGTCCACTGGGCCTACGGCATTGGCATCCTCTCGCTCATCGCCGTCGCTCTCTTCGGCACCAAGGTCCTCGGCGGAAAACGCTGGATCAGCTTCCACGGCGTCCACTTTCAACCCTCAGAGTGGATCAAGCTCATCCTTATCATCGCCGTAGCCCGATTCTTTTGGGGACTTACCGGCAGGGAACTCACCTGGACCGAAATCGGCAAAGTCTCCGCCATGGTCTTCGTCCCCTTGGTGTTCGTGCTCAGGCAGCCAGACCTCGGAACCTCACTTACCTACCTACCCATCCTCATCTGCGGCCTGTTTCTCGGCGGCATCCGCTTCAAACAGGTCAGCATCATTCTGCTCGCTCTGGTCCTCATTGGCGGTATCGCATGGAAGAGCGGCAAGCATCTCAAGCCCTACCAGCAGGCGCGCATCAACGCCTTCATCGATCCTGACTCCGACCCTCGTGGCTCCGGCTATCAGATCCGTCAATCTCTTATCGCGGTTGGCGCTGGTGGCGTTTGGGGCAAGGGCGCCAACAAAGGTACACAGACCCAGGGCGACTTTCTCCCCATCCCCTATACCGACTTCATCTTCGCCGCCTTCTGCGAAGAGCACGGCTTCGTCGGAGCCGTCGGCGTCCTGCTCCTCTACTTCCTCATCCTCATGCGCCTCATCCAGAACGCCCAGACCGCCTCCGACCTGCCCGGCAGCTTCATCATCATGGGGGTGGTCGCGGTCATCGTCTTTCAGATCGCGGTCAACGTCGGCATGGTCGTCGGCCTCATGCCGGTCACGGGGATACCTCTGCCCCTCCTCAGCTACGGCGGCTCCTCTGTCCTCTTCACCTTCCTCGCCCTCGGCATCGTCATGAACATTCGCATGCGCCGCTTCGTCAACTAGCCCCGCGATATTTCCAAGCCTCTCCCTATAATTGCTGCATGCAAGCTCTTCTTGGTGATCTCCGTTTCGGCGCCCGCATGCTGCTCAAGAACCCCGGATTCACGCTCGCGGCGATTGTTACTCTCGCCCTGGGAATCGGCGCGAACGCCGCCATCTTCACCGTGACCAGCGCACTGCTGTTGCGGCCCTTCCCTTATCACGAGCCACAGCAACTCGTGAGTCTGGACGCGAAGAACAAGACGACGGACTTCACCAGCACGCTGCTGCGTTACGAACTGGTACGCGACCGCAACCAGTCATTCCAGTCGGTGGCCGCATGGGCGGATGACAACTTGAATCTGACCGGACACGGCGAGCCCCTGCAGGTGCCGGTGGCGCGCGTGTCGCCCAATTTCTTCTCCACGCTCGGGGTGCAGCCTCAACTCGGGCGCAGCTTCACCGAAGAAGAAGGCCGTCCGGAAGGCCAGTCCGTCGTCATGATCAGCGATTCCATGTGGCGCAACCACTTCGGAGGCAACTCCAACATCATCGGCCAGACAGTCACGCTCGATACCACGCCGCACACTGTCGTCGGCGTCCTTCCTGCCGATGTTTCGTTCCCCTTCGTTGGCCAGACCGACATCTGGATCCCCCGCTACTTCGAGTACTCGCTCATGACCCCGCAGCGGCTGCGCATGGGCGTAGGCTATCTTGGTCTTGTGGCGAGACTGCGGCCGGAGACGACGCTGGCCCGCGCCGAAGCCGAACTCACTGTGCTCAACCAGCGGTATCGGGAACAGAACCCCACGGCGCCCGATGCCGATCCAGATGTGGTTATGACCGCCGCTCCGCTGCGCGACCTTGTCGTGGCCGGTGTGCGTAGAAAAGTGTTGATGCTCTCTGCGGCAGTTGCCGTGGTGCTGCTCATCGCCTGTGCCAATGTGGCGAGCCTGCTGCTTTCGCGAGCGCTGGCCCGTAGAAGAGAGATTGCGGTGCGTATCGCGCTCGGAGCAAGTCGCAGCATCGTCGTGCGTCAACTCCTCACCGAGAGCATGCTGTTGGCGCTCCTTGCAGGCGTGCTGGGTATAGGGCTGGGATGGGTTGCAACGCGAGCGCTGGTCACATGGGGAGCAGGCCAGCTTCCGCCAGGGCTTCCCATCGGCATGGATCTGCGCGTTCTGCTGTTCACGCTCTTCCTCTCGCTCCTCACTGGAATCATCTTCGGAACCTTCCCGGCGTTACAGCTTTCGCGGGTCGACCTCAACACAATGCTGCGCGATGAAGGTCGCGGAACTTCCGGCGGCCAGGCACGCACGCAAACGACCAGCCTGCTCGTCGTAGGCCAGGTGGCGCTCTGCTTGCTGCTGCTCATCGGTGCGGGACTGCTGCTGCACAGCTTCAGGCGGCTGCTGGGCGTCGATCCCGGCTTTGAAGCCCATAATGTGCTCTCCATGAACGTCTCGCTGTCTACAGTGAAATATGCAAAACCGCAGCAGCAGATCGCATTCTTCGACGAAATGCTGCGCCGCGTCTCCGGCCTGCCCGGTGTGCACAACGCCGCGATATCGGCTGCACTGCCCCTGAGCTGGAAGAGAATCACTCCGATGTTGCCGGAGGGCCAGGCCGACGTGCCTTTGTCGCAGCGCCCGTTTCTCGATATCGAGGCAATCAGTCCTCAGTGGTTGCGGACCATGAAAGTCCCGTTGCGCAGGGGCCGTGAGTTCGCCGCAGCAGACAATGCGCAATCGCACAAGGTCGTCATCGTGAATGAAACTTTCGCCCGTCGCTTTTGGCCCAACCAGAATCCTTTGGGCAAACAAATCATCGTGGGCCGCTGGACTGAGCCGGCTGAGGTAATCGGCGTGAGCGCGGATGTCAAGAACAAGGGCCTCGCGCAGGACACGCAAGCGCAGCTTTATATTCCTTTCCCGCAGTTGCCTTGGGCAAATATGAACCTGCTGGTCCGGACCGACACGCCGCCACAGAGCATAACCTCAGCGGTGCGCGCGCAGATCTCCGCCGTGGACCCTGACCAGCCGGTAACCGGCATCCAGACGGTAGACGAACTCGTCGACCGCTCACGCGCCCAGCCGCGCTTCACCATGCTGCTGCTCGGAATCTTCTCCGCCACAGCGCTGGCTCTTGCCCTGATCGGAATCTACGGTGTCCTGGCTTACTCGGTGGCACAGCGCCGGCAGGAGCTCGGCATCCGCCTGGCACTCGGGGCGAAACGTGCAGACATCCTGTTTCTGATCGTCCGCCAGGGGCTCATATTGGCCGTCGCAGGCAGTGCAATTGGCCTGGTCGCCGCATTCCTGCTCACCAGGCTGATGTCGAGCATGCTCTACAAAGTCGGCGCGCGTGATCTGACGACCTTTGCGCTCACGCCACTGGTATTTCTCTGCGTCGCCTCCCTCGCCAGCTACCTTCCCGCGCGACGCGCGACGAAAGTAGACCCGGCGGAAGCGCTGAGAGGAAGCTGAAGAGGAACCCGCATGCAACGAAACCACCGCCGAATCTTTCTCTGCACTGGCATCTGTAGCACGTTTAGTGCAATACTGTGTTAACACCTGTTCGGCTGTAGATGCCGCTCAGCGTACTATCCCGCTACTCCAGGCGCACGGTCGCCAGTCAGCGGCAACAGACTTTTAGAAGAAAAGGCCGGCCAGGCGAGAGACATCGATCCATTGGCCGGACAGGTTTTAGGGAAATGATTGCATCCGGATGGCGAACGGCCCCGCCTCAAGCTCTTGATTCTGAGGTTGTTCTGGCCACAAACTCCGCATGGCAACTGTTGCTCGAAGCATCCCCCCGTGTTCCCGATCTACCACGTGTCGCCTCCCGCAAGCTCTCTCAGAGCACGCCAAGGGCAGAGTTGCTCCAACACCTCGCACCGGTCATCGAATCTCGTTCACGCGCTTCTGCACCCCGCACCCTGTCCGCTCCACGGTGAGCCAAACCTGGCTATGACGCCAGGTCAACTCGCGATTGTTCTCTGTCTCGGTCTGCCGCTCGAACCTCAAACAAGGCGGGCAGAAAGAGCACAGAATGTCGAAAGAAATTTACATCAGCAGTACCCCTCACGAGACTCGTCTCGCCATCGTCGAAAACGACGCCCTCACCGAAATCTATTACGAGCGCGAGAACGAATACACTCTCGCCGGTTCCATCTATAACGGCAAAGTCACACGCGTCCTTCCCGGAATGCAGTCCTCCTTCGTAGACATCGGCCTCGAGCGCGACGCCTTCCTCTACATCACCGACTTCATGGAAGAGGCCGGCGACTCCGCCGACTTCGACACCAACGGCGACTCCAGCCGCCGCCGCAACGGCAGCGCCCCGACCATTGAAGGCGCCATCGCCAGCCCCGATCAAACCACCGACTCCGCCAACCGCGGCGACCGCACTGGCCGTGGCGATCGCGGCCGAGGCCGAGGCCGTCGCGACCGCAGCGGCAACCGCGAACGCCAGCCCCTCTCCGACGCCACCGCACCCTCGAATACTTCCGATACTCAAGAGGCTCCCAACTTCAATCGCGACGAGATCAACACTCCCGCCGAATTCTCCTCGGACAACTCCCTCATCGGCCGCACCGACGAAGCAGACCTCGGCGAAGGAGCACCGGGAGCCGACGGCAGCCGCCGCTGGCGTGGCCGTCGTGGCCGCCGTCGTGGCCGTGGCCCCGGTCAACGCGACGAGTCCCCCCAGGCCTCTGGCACCCAGGCTGCTACCGCGCCAACCGCCGAAGCTTCCAGCGAAGCCCCCTACGATGACGACTCCTTCGACATCGACGGAGCAGCCGCAGCACCACGCACCGACACCGCACCCATCGCCTCCGCCTATTCGAAAACCGAGGCAACCAGCGTTACTCAGGAGAACACCAGCCGTAACGACCGAGGCGACCGCAACAACCGCGGAGGCCGCGACCGCAACGACCGCAATCGTGGCAATCGAGGCGACCGTGGCGACCGTGGCGGCCGCGACTCTCGCGTCCCTCGCGGCTTCGCCCCCAAGACCTCCCTCTGCGGAGTAGAGGACACCCCTGCCAACAACGAATCCCCCGAGGCCATCCCCGCCGAGCCCATCATTCTTCCCGGCGAGTCTCTCTCGAAGTACCGCAAGGACAGCGAGCCGCAATCCGCCTCAGCCCCCAAACCCTCCGAAGCGAACATCATCATCCCCGCGGCCCCGGAGTTCACCATTCCCTCCGGCTGGGACGGCGGCGACACCCTCCCCGGCGAATCGCTCTCCCGCCATCGCCGCCCAGAAAATCGTCCCGCCCCCCGCGCCGAGCACCGTCAGGACGCCCGCGAAAGCTACCGCAACAATCCTGAGCCGCAAGCCCGCACACCAGCCATCCCCAACGAAAGCGGAGCCGCTGTCGCCGACACCATCCCGCAGATGGTTCACGACCAGCCCGAGGTCGCGCAGGCCGCACATCCCGAACTCATCCCCGCTACCCACATCCCGAGCGAGCCGCCGTCACCAGCTCCCATCGAGTACGAGCCCACCGACGCCTCCGCCTCCTACCGCCTGGACCCCGCAGCGCCCAGCGAGTTCCGCCAGAGCGCCCCGGTCCTCGAAGTACAGGAAGTACCGGAAGCCCCGGAAGCCCCGGAAGCTCCCAAAGCTGAAGAGATCCGCGACCATGCCCCAACCCACAGCATCACGCCAGGCCCCGGCGAGCAAGCAGCGCAACTCCACACCGAGCCCATCGCCATAATCGAAAAGTTCGACTGGCAGACCCCCGCAAACCCAACCCCAGACCCAATTCCGACGATCGCAGCCGAGACAACTCCGCACGACCTCACCACCCTCCACGCCACCGGCGACATCACCTCCGAAGCCCCCACCACAACCTTCATCCCCAGCGCCGGCGCACTCGTAGAAGAGACCCTCGACGAGGAGGACTACAACACCACCCTCCACGCCAGCTCCATCGAAGAGATGGAAGACTTCGACGAAGAGGAGACCCTCGAAGGCGCAGCCGACCTCGGCACCATGATTCGCGAGATGTCCATTGACCAGATCACACGCTCCGGCCACGTCGATGAAGAGGAAGAAGAGGAAGACTTCGAAGAAGAGGACGCCATCCACGACCCCACCATCGGCGATCTCGATAACTCCGACGAAGAAGACGACGAGGAAGACCTCGACGAGTCCGACACCGAAGAGGACGTCATCCACGAAGAGTTCGCCGAAGGCAGCGAGCCTCTCACCAACGGCTTCGATCACGCAGAGGCCGGCGCAGCCGCTCCCGCGCCCAGCCGCGACCGCACCAGCGATCGTGGCCGTGCCCGCCGCGATGGCCGTCGTGACGGGCGCCGCGACCGCTTCGGACGCAGTGATCGCGGAGATCGCCCTCGCCACACTGGCGGCGCTGCCGACCGCGACCGCGGAGGCCGCGACCGCCGCGGTGGCCGCAGCTCCATGCAGTCCACCAACCTCCCCGCCATCAGCGAGCTCCTTAAGCCCGGCCAGGAGATCCTCGTCCAGATCGCAAAAGAGCCCATCGCCAAGAAGGGCGCACGCATCACCTCGCACATCGCGCTCCCCGGCCGCTTCCTCGTCTTCATGCCCACGGTCAATCACACCGGCGTCTCGCGCAAGATCGACTCCGACGGCGAACGCCGCCGCCTGAAAGAAATCCTGCTCAGCGAAAAGGGCGAAGCCGCCGGCGGCTTCATTGTCCGTACCGCCGCCGAAGGAGCCAGCGAAGAAGAGCTTCGCAGCGACCTCCGCTTCCTCCTCAACCTCTGGGCCGACATCAAGCAGCGCAGCGAATCCTCGAAGTCCCCCGCCCTCATCTACCACGACCTCAGCCTTGTCGAGCGCATCCTCCGCGACCAGGTCACCGACAACTTCTCCGCCATCTGGGTCGACACCGAGACCGACTACGAGCGCATTCTCCGCTTCCTCCAGCGCTTCCAGCCCTCTCTTATCCGCCGCGTCAAGCTCTACACCAAGGAGACCCCGCTCTTCGAGCAGTTCGGCATCACCGAAGAGATCAACAAGGCTCTGCGCAGCAAGGTATGGCTCAAATCCGGCGGCTCTATCGTCATCAACCAGACCGAAGCCCTCGTCGCGATCGACATCAACACCGGCAAGTTCGTCGGCAAGACCGCCCGCCTCGAAGACACCATCGTCAAGACCAACCTCGACGCCATCCCCGAGATCGTCCGCCAGATCCGTCTCCGCGACCTCGGCGGCATCATCATCATCGACTTCATCGACATGGACGAGCGCAAGAACCGCAACCGCGTCATGGCCGCTCTCGAAGACGAGTTGAAGAACGACCGCGCCCCATCGAAGGTCCTTCAGTTTAATGACTTCGGTCTCGTCGCCATCACCCGCAAGCGCGTCAAGCAGTCGCTCGAGCGCACCTTGTCCACCACCTGCAACGTCTGCACCGGCACCGGCATGGTCAAATCACCTGTCACCGTCTGCAACGACATCTACATCGAGATGCGCAAGATGCAGCGCCACCTCGAGCGTGGCGACGTCATGCTCCGCGTCAACCCCGAGGTCGTCAAACAGCTCAAGGCCCCCGGCACCAAATGGCTTCAGGAGATGGAAGAGATGGTCGGCAAAACCATCCTCGTCAAATCCGATCCCAGCCTCCACCCCGAACAGTTCGACATCCACTAGACGTCCGGCACGTTCTAAAAATTGTCATCCTGAGCGAAGGCACTCACAGCACCATCGTGAGTGCCGCAGTCGAAGGACCTGCGGTTTGCAGTTGTTGTTGTTCTCCTCCGCACCATAAATAGTCCGTCATTTCGACCGAAGCGGTCCACAGTCTCATCGTGGGCCGCGCAGTGGAGAAATCCGCTTCTCTTCCACACCTCTCCGCAGCCCGCAAAAAATTACCTTGTCTTTAACTACGACTAAGCCTACGGCTACATGCAACCCAATTCCCACAGGCAGCCTCCACTACGACGCCCGTATCTCTTCAATTGTCTATAATTTGTCATCGCCATAAAAACGAAATACTCCCGCATCCCTGTCATCCAAAGCGCAATTTCCTGCGTCATACACACAACAACCGCATTGCAGTTGGGTTCAAGCCTTTGAAGAACTTTGCAGCACCAAGGAGCCACATCTAGATGCACACGACGATCAGTAAAAATCGCCTAGCCACCTTCATTGGCCGCACCGCGGCAGTCATCTTTCTCTCTGTTGCGGGCACACTTGGCCTGCACGCTCAACAGTCGGCCGGCACAGCATCGTCCCTGCCCCCCATCAATCTCAAATCAACTCTCGCCGCACCGCTCGATCTCTCCACGCCCGACGACCTCAAATACTCAAGCAGCACCGGCAGCGCCGAGCTTGCCGCAGCCGAGGACTTCAACCTCAGCAGCAGCGCCGACCAGCCTCCTCCCCGCCGCCGCTACGGCCGCCCCAACTACAGTGACAGCCACACCAACTCCGACGGCTCCGCCAGGTACACCTTCCTCGTTGGCGGTGGCTTCACCCTGCCCGTCGGTGGCGCCCACAACTACCTCGCCACCAGCTACAACATCCAGGCAGGCGCGGCACGCAACTTCAACAAGACCTACGGCGTCCAGGTTGAGTTCGATTGGGCCAACTTCGGCTTCCAGACCGCAACCCTGAACAACCTGCTGGCAATCTATGACAGCCTCGGGGCCACCGATCAGAACGGAAATCCCCTCACGCAGCTTGGTGGTAGCAGCCACATCTGGTCCTTCACCCTTGACCCCATCATGAACTTCTACACATCGGATACCTTGGGGGCCTACGTTATCGGTGGCGGCGGGTTCTATCACAAAACCGCAAATTTCACGGTTCCATCCGTCGGCACCTATTGCGATTTCTTCGGCTTCTGCTATCAGTTCCAGGCCAATCAGACCATCGACAAATACACCAGCAACGCCTTCGGCGTGAATGGGGGCCTGGGTGCCACCTATAAGTTCTCCCGCTTCGCCTCGACCAGGTTCTACGTAGAAGCACGCTACGTTTACACCTTCAACTCTGCGCGCAGCTACTCCTTAGGTGACGCCAACGGCAACAACTTCAACGTCTTCCCCCAGAACAGCCGAAAGACCGGCTATATCCCCGTCACCTTCGGCGTTCGCTTCTAACCGCATCATCCCAATCTGCCTGCTACAACGAGAAGAAGAGAGGTTCGCCTCTCTTCTTCTCGTTGCTGCTCTTCCTTTCTCCCACCCACCCAGGAAACCGTCATTTCGACCGAAGCAGCGCACAGTTTCATCGTGTGCTGCGGAGTGGAGAAATCCGCTTCTCTACCCACTGCGCCTTTGCCGTTGCCGTTGTCTTTGCTTTTTTGCCGTTGCCGTTGTCTTTACCGTTGCCGTTGCTTTTCTTGTTGTCATCCCCGAAGGGGATCTGCTTTTCCACTTTGCCCTCGAGACAGCCGGGGGTCGACACAAGAGCCTGTCCTGACCGCCGCCAAATGAACCCCTTCACACGTCCCCGCGCCGATTTCCCAGCACCATGGCGGAAAGAACAAAAACGCCGCGCCCAAAGGTGCAAACCGCCCTACCGAAGCCTTGAGTGAAACCGAAGGGTTCGAAACAACTGATTCTATTGCCGTTCTTTAACCTTGAATTATTTTTCTGCGTTTTCAGCCCAAAAATCGCATGTCAAGTCCCAAAATCAACTAACCCATTGCCTATCAATAGTATCCATGTGGCATGTTAGTTATCCCCAACCCCCTATACTGAATATATAGATAGAAAAGCAAGCAAGCCCCGCAGGGATATAGATATCCTTCGGGGCTAACTCATTGATTCCGGAGATTTTGTGCGTAACTTATTTGTTTACAATATTTTGCAGACACACCACCACCCTGCAAATCACAGAATACAAAGATTTTACCGCCAAAATACCCAGGGGGGAGGGAGGGGGGTACCTATGCCAGATGAAGGAAGAAACCCGCCGCCACCCCAAGAGCCGATGCCAAAGTCATCGAAATCTGGTGTCCGAGACCGCGCTGCCGCATCTCCCACGCATTCCTCCACAGCACGCCAACCAGAATCGCCACCAGCGTCCCGCCAACCAGCCACGAATGAGATGGCCCATTGATCAGCGCCGCCACATACCCCCCCGCCATGGCGCAGACCAGCCACACCGCATCCTGCGCGTACTTGTATCGCGTCCTGATCCGGTAGTTCTCCGCGACAAAGCTGCGTGAAGCTGTAGTAATGCCGAAGGTCGCAGCCATCGACAGACCCACAGCCACCACATATCCGAGAAAAAGAGCAAGTGCAATATAACTAGCAGTAATCATGGGAGATTTTCAAAGTCCTAGCGACCAGCTTCACATCAAGCTCACAAGTCTACCAGCCAGTCCGGTGTCTCAGGGCACAATTTCTGACTCTTAGACGCCCACCGGGTACGGCTTCTCATGCATCCGCTCCCCTTGGTCCCCCCTCCGCTCAAACCGCCCCTGCAGAAGACTCAGCAACCCGGTATACCAGTACCCAAACACAAACAACACCAGAAACGGCACCGTAAAAAAATTCTCGGTCGAGATCGCGTAGTAAACCGTCCACGCAAAGTAGCTTCCAATCGCCAGCTCGATCCACGGGACGATCCCGAGCCGCTTGCGATACACCGTCGCCTGGGTTCTCTCGCCCTTCTTCCTCACCTTGTACTTCGGTGTCCTGGCAAATGCGCTCTTAACTCCGAACAACGCCTCCATCACTGCCTTGGTATTGGTAATCGTCAACCCGACTCCGCCCAGCGCCATCACGAACGGAATATAAAGGATCGACATATACCAGCTCTTCGGATACAGCTGCTTCTGGCTCACCAAATAGAACGTCGACACCGACATCGTACTCGCGATAAACAGCGGAAAGTCGATCAACAGCATCTGCAGCAGCCCTTGCCAACTGCGAATGATCATCGCCGGCATCAGCAGCACGCTCAGCAGGATCATCAGCGGATAACTGATATTCGCCGTCAGGTGATACCAGGCCTCCAGCTTCGTATGCCACGGCGCGTCGCTCTTCAGCACCCGCGGCAGGATCTTCTTTCCGGTCTGGATCAGTCCCTTCGCCCATCGCGCCTGCTGCGTCTTGAACGCGGTCATCTCGATCGGCAGCTCGGCCGGACACTCCACATCCTGCAGATACTTGAACTGCCACCCCACCAGCTGCGCCCTGTAGCTAAGATCAGTATCCTCGGTCAGGGTGTCATGCTGCCAACCGCCAGCGGTCGTGATCGTCTCCCGCCGCCACATCCCCGCCGTCCCATTGAAGTTGAAAAACACCCCCGCGCGGCTTCGCCCGCCATGCTCCAGCACAAAGTGCCCATCGAGCAGAATCGCCTCCACCTGCGTCAGGAAGCTGTAGTTGCGATTCAGGTGGGTCCACCGCGTCTGCACCATACCGATCTCGGGCTGCGCGAAGTGATGGATCACCTGCATAATCCACTGTCGCGGCGGCACAAAGTCCGCGTCGAAGATCGCCACGAACTCGCCCCGCGCCACATCGAGCCCCTTATCAAGCGCTCCCGCCTTATACCCGTGCCGGTTGCTCCGGTGCAGATACACAATCGGCTGCGGCTCCATGCCTGCAAATCCGCGCGCATACCGCTCGACGATCTCCCCTGCCACCTCGGTCGTCTCATCGGTCGAATCGTCCAGCACCTGAATCTCAAACCGGTCGCGCGGATAATCGAGCTTACATACCGCATCAATCAACCGGTCGATGACAAACTGCTCATTGAAGACCGGCAGCTGCACCGTCACAAACGGAAGCTGCCCTTCGGCAAACTGCATTGGCGGCTCATTCCACTTCGCCGCGTTTTTCTTGTTCTTGAAGTACAGCCACACCAGCTGATACCGGTGAATTCCATAAAACGCCAGAATAAGCATGACGATGAAGTAGGGGACCAGCATCGCCGTATCAAACGCATTCCAACGGTAAAGGCCGTGGAAGTTATAAATCTTGTCCGTGTAATGCGCCTTGAAATAGTGGCTGAGGCCCTTGGGACCAAGCAGCGACCCGAGCAAAGCCGTCGAGATATGGAAGAAAGAAGACAGGTTGATGCTCCAGCAAAAAGGTTCCGGTATCGAATCGATTCTACGCGATACGATGCAAAATCGGTTCTTTGCGTCTAATATTGGTCGTTCGGGAAGCGAACGAAAAAAACTTAATTCAAAAACATCGTTCGGTACAAAGTATCTCGCTGCACCGGCTTGAACCCGGCGTCGCGAATCACCTGCCGCACCTGCTCTTCGGTTGCTGAATTCGCCCCTTTGGCGAGCAGCACACTGCCCACATCGTTGCCGCCGAAGCGCAGTCCCACCTGCAACACCTTCAATCCCTGTGTTTCCAGGTTCGACTGCACGTTGCCGACATTGTCCAGATACATCCGCGAGATCGCGAGCGTCTTCAAGTACTCCACTGCCGTCGCCTCTTCAAACCCACTTCCCGAAGAGCTCTGCGCTGAAAAACTCCACGGCGTAAACGAGGCGAATCCGCGCGTCTCCTCCTGCAATTGGCGCACCGCCTCCAGATGATTCATGCGATGCTCAAAGGTCTCGCCGCTGCCAAACGCCATCGTGACGGTCGTCTGCATTCCGAGCGTATGGGCCGCGCGATGCACCGCAATCCAGTCTTCGGTTTTGCCGCGTGTGCGAGCGCCCTCGTGTTGCACTGCATCATCGAGAATCCCCGCGTCATCACCGGGGATTGAGTCGAGTCCCGCATCGCGCAGCCGCGCGATAGTATCCGGCACCGTCAATCCAGACTGCTCTGCGAGGGCGAGAATTTCGCTTGCCGAAAGGCAGTGCAGCCATAGGGCAGGGAAGCGCTCCTTGATGCTGCGAAAGAGTCCGTCAAACCAGGCGATTGTGTGCGCGGGAGTTACCTCGCCCTGCAGCATCACGCCCGTACCGCCCATGGCGATGACCTTGGAAATGTCCCCGAAAATGCATTCAAAACCCGCGCCATTCGCGACTTTTGTGTAGTCGATCCTGCCGTCGATGGTGTAGCTTACAACGCCTTCAGGATGCAGGCGGCGGCGCACCGCGTCGGCCTCCATCCCAATTCCAATCAAATCATCGCTCTCGAAGCAGTCCAGAGCGTCCTTTCGGCTGATTCCCATGCTTCGATTCTACGGTTTTTTTGCAGGAAAAAATCTGTGTGGTGGAATGTGCGCTTTTGCAGGGGGTTTGGCGATTTCCACCGTGTTTTTGGATGGCAAAACGTGGTCACATTATGGTGAGTTGATGGTCAGAACGTGGTGAATTGCACCGTGTTTTGCCGCGACGAAAAATGCGCCACTTTTCGAACTTTATTTTTTGTTTGTGCGGTTAGCGGCCATGCATGAGATGCACCAGAAGGCCGATGATCACAGCGCCCAGCACGGCCAGCAGGGAGACTCCACCCTTGATCCACCAGTCAAGGGATGTAATTTTGGACTCGAGGGTCGCCATCTTGTGCTCGTGTTGTTCGATGGAGAGCCGCGTGCGCTTCACTTCTTCGCCTACTTCGGAGATCTGGGTGCTCTGTTCCTGCAACTGGCGGTAGAGTCCCGCATGGGCTTTCGTGACCTGTCCCAGGTCGCCTCGAACTCCTTCGGCCATCGCCGCCATCGCCGCCTCGTTCGCCTTCTCCGACGCGGTCTTCGATGAGAGATATTTGTCGGCCATCGGCACCAGCCGCGTTATGTGCGGAAGCAACTCGAACAACTGTGCAATCATCTTTGGCCACATACGTTGGTCTACCTCTCATCGAATGCCCGGCTGCACCTGGCGCGCCGACTAACCATCGTAGACTACGCTACTGCCTGCCGATGGGCTTACGGGCTTTATTTTGGACCTATGTTTTTGAGACCAAGCGCCTTTGTTGCCATCGCATAATCAGCGCGCCCACCGTCAACAGCAGAATGGCCGTGATGATCCCTTGCGACCACAGGCAGTAGATGCACCACTTCTGCAACACATACGCCTCGAGATAGCTCAAAAACGCGGCGAACAGAAAGCCAATCTGGGCGAACTCAAACACCAGCCACCAGCGTCCCATCAGCGCGGCTACGCCGATCGCCGCATAGCCCATGACGCCAAGCATAGCCACCGGAATATGCCGTCCGGCCTTCGGGTCTTCGTCGAAGGTTCGTGGAGGAAAGACCGCGAAACGGCTGTGATTCACCGCGCCGCAGTCGAACTTCTCTGTCACCGCGCATGGCGGAGCCAGCCCTGGATCCATGTAGTGAACCCGCAGCGCCATCGTCGAAACCACAATACCCGCAACTGCAAGCAATGCAATCAAATACTTCATGGTTCTCATTTTACGTTGGCTGGCGCGAGCCGACCTAAACTCGATAGACCCGAAGGCCGCAGTCGACAATCAGGGATGTGGCACATGACTCGAGACGCGTATCATTAAGACAGGGCCCTTTGGGCCGCTGTGGAGTTATGTATGACTGAAAACCGCCTGGACCTGAACTCTTTTCCCACTATCATCGATGTGCCACGCGAGCAGACTGCTTCGCTGCTCGCCAAGGTGCTCGGCATCACGTCGCTTGGTTTCCTGATCACAGCTGCCGGCGTTGCGACAGCGCCTCCGTGGAGCACTCTGCCAGGGATGATCGCAGTGCTTGGACTGGTCTTTGCCATCACCTTCACCCGCAAGGCGAGTCCGGCGCTTGCGCTTGGACTCTTCCTCACCCTCACTTACTTCATGGGCTGGGAGATTGGGCCGCTGATTCACCGCTACGTGCAGACCGTCGGCCCGGCGATCGTCTTCAATGCCGCCGCAACCACCGGGCTGGGCATGGCGGCGATGGGCTCGGTCGCCTACCTCTTCCAGATCAACTATCGCCGCATCGCCGGCATCGGCTTCGCTGCGTTGCTGCTGCTCATCATCGCTGGCATCGCCAGCATGTTTTTTCACTTCATGACGCCGGACACCTACTCCTGGCTGACGCTGGGGATCTTCACGCTGCTCACGGTCGGTGACTTCGCTCGCATCCGCGCAGGCGGCGATGGTCAGTCCGCAGTCTCCCTTTCGCTCTCGATCTATCTCGACGCCATCAACATCTTCCTCGCCGTGCTACAGCTGCTGAGTGGACGCCGCAGAAACTAGCAAATTGCTGCTGACAGAGAAATAAAGACGAAATACAGGGGTCCTTCCCCATTCGACAAGCTCAGGGTCAGTATGACGGCCTCAAAAGGAAATTGGTGCATCCAGTGGGATTCGCTCTAATTCAGGTCGATGTCGAGGACCTGAATGGAATACCTGGGAACAGTGTGGGTGAACGTGGCTCCAGCGTTCGCGATGCTGCTGACTACGGGAACGATTCTGGTTGGCTCGGTGATCGAGTTCGTCTCCTGTGTGGTCTTGCCGCTGAGAGTTGTGACGGTCGCTTTGCTGTGAATGTGGATTGCTCCGGTCAGCCTGATTTCGACCGACTGCGGCACTGATGAGGCGTTGACCAGCTTGAGGTGCAGGCGATGGGTCTTCGAATCATAGGTGGCGGAGTCAAACAGACGTGGATTGGTTGTGTTCAGTTTGGAATCGAGAATCTGATCGCCGAGATGCGTGCTGAACATTACCTGCGCATAGTAACTGGGTGATCCATAGCTGCTGAGCGCGTCGTAGCCGATGAGATCGCTCGGCCACTGCATCCCACCGGGACTGACGTTAACGAAGAGCGGAGCGTAGGACGCCATCACAACGAGGTCGCTGTTGCGCTCGAGTCCCGTCATCCATGCGGCGTCACCCAAAGCTGCGCCGAGGTTGGTGGTGGGCGAACCTTCACGCGTTGCCCATTCGCCTACAAGGATTTTGGTGCCGTTGCGGTCGTACGTGTCATACCGATGAGCATCAACAAAGAACTGCTGCGCCGTGCGATAGAAATGGGTGTGGAGCGCGTGGTCGTTGTCGTCGAGGATGTCCGGACGAACGACCGTGACTGGAGCCGCGGCGACGAGTTGCAGGTCCGGATGTTTCTGTTTAATTGCCTTGTAGAACTGAGCGAAACGCGCGTCGTAGGTGCCGGATTCGTCGTGGTACTCCTCATTCCCGATCTCCATGAAATGGAGTTGGAACGGCGCAGGATGACCATCTTTCGCGCGCTCTGCACCCCAGCGTGTTGAGGCGTCGCCGGTGACGTATTCGATCTCGTCCAGCGCGTCCTGGACATAGGGTTCGAGGTCTTTGCCCGCGGCGATGTGTTCCTGACGGAGAGAGTATCCGGAGAAGACGGCCAGCAGCGGCTCCATGTGAAGGTCTTCGCACCATGTCAGGAATTCGAGCAGGCCCATGCCGTCGGAGGAGCGGTAGGTCCACGGCGTTGGATGGGTAGGCCGATCGACAAGAGGGCCGATCGTCTTCTTCCATTCATAGTGCTCGTCGAGGTGGTCGCCTTCAAGGTAGTTGCCTCCGGGAAAGCGCAGGAAGGCCGGATGCATGGCGGCGAGCTTCTCCATGAGGTCGATGCGCTTGCCGTTGGGCTCATTTTTGTAGGTCGGCGGAAAGAGCGATATCAGGGAGAACCAGGCTGTTCCGGGATGCTGCACCAGAAATTCCAGATGATTGTCGGCGGAGGCGACGAGCGCGCCGGTCTTGAGGGTGAACTCGTATCTCTGCCATGAACTGCCGAGGGAGGGAACTGTGGTTGAGGCGGCGATGGCTCCGCTCTTGTCGTTGACGAGACGAATGGTCAGAGCGCCAATTGCCGGGCTACCTGTCTTGGCGTAGAAGGAGCCCTGGTAGGAAGTCGAGGGATGGAGAGCCATTCCCCAGTAACCAGTGTTGTAAAAACCTGCCTTGGACTGCGGATCGACGGACGCGGCAGTAAACTTGAGGCTATGCGGAATGGCCACGCTTGGACCCGCGGTCTTGTCGATCTCAATGGTGGCTCGCGAGTCGCCATTCTGGATGAGCGTCCAGTGCTCGAGGTTGGGGCCGCGCATCGTCTGAAAGGTACGGTTGCTGACGAGTTCGGCGTACAGGCCGCCATCATAGGAGTAATTGATCTCTTCGGTCATGATCCCGTAGAGCGTTGGGCTAACCTTTTGAACCGGTTTGGCTGTGTCGATGGTGAGAGTGGCAACGCCTTGGGCGATGGCGACAAGAGGCGCAACCGCGAAAAGCAGGGGCGCGAGAACGAAGAGACGCATGCGCTGAAATCCTCAGTTTTGAAGGTATGGATAACGTTTACTCAGCCGCGTTGCCAACAGTAGCTGAAGGCATCTTCGTCGTCAAGTAAGCTCCGGTGTTCTGAGTCGCTCCGCAGATTTATCATGGAATGGTGAACTCGACCAGCCGCAGACAGTTCCTCACCCTGCTGGGAGCCGCCGGTCTCTCCGCTACGCTCCCTTCGCCGGTCTTTGCCGCGCTCGCGCCGCCGCAGGAGCCGTTTACCTTCCTCTTCCTCACCGATGCCCACCTGCAGCCCGAGCTCAACGGCGTCATCGGCACGGACATGGCCTTCAAAAAAGCCCGCGCCATCAAAGCAGACTTCGCCATCAATGGCGGCGACCATGTCTTCGACTCGCTCGCCGTGCCGAAGCAGCGCGCGCTCACACTCTTTGATCTCTACGACAAGACCGAGCAGGACCTCGGCGTGAAGGTCCACCACACGATCGGCAATCACGACGTCTGCGGAGTCTATCCGGCCAGCGGTATCTCCGAGGACGATCCTCTTTACGGCAAGAAGCTCTTCGAGCAGCGCTTCGGCAAACTCTACTACTCGTTCGACCACAAGGGCCACCACTTCATTGTGCTGGATTCGATCGGCATTACGAACGACCGCGCCTACGAGGGCCGCATCGACGCCGCGCAACTCCAGTGGCTTGCCGCCGATCTGGCCGCGTTGCCTGCGGGTACTCCGATCATCGTCAGCGTCCATATCCCTCTGGTGACGGGGTACCTCGCCTATATGCCGGAGCCGCCATTGCCTCCACCGCACCACAGCCTCAGCGTCGCCAATGCCAGCCAGGTCCTCGACCTCTTCAGCGGACACAACGTCCTCGGCGTACTTCAGGGCCACACTCACGTCAACGAGACCGTCATCTGGAAGGGCGTTCCTTACATCACCAGCGGAGCCATCTGCGGCAACTGGTGGCATGGCACGCACCTGGGTACGCCGGAGGGCTTCACCGTGGTCACCGTCGCCAATGGAAGACTGACGACGCGCTATGAGACTTACGGTTTTAAATCCGTCGCGCCACAGAACACCTGACAAAGTGAGAGACGTGTCGTCAGCTTAACCCTGAATGGCTCCGACTCCGACTCCGATTCCGACGACAGGCGCATCTTCTCTCAGTGGGCTGTACGGCTTCAGCCGCTTCTCCATAACCTTCACTGCTGCCGCGCTCTCGTCCACCATCACGAAGTTGCGACCATGCTTCGCCGCAGCCTCGCCGGCGGTGCCGCTTCCGGCAAAAAAATCCAGCACCGTCTCACCCGCGTTCGAGTGCACCCGCACGATCCGCTCCAGCACGCCCAGCGGCTTCTGCGTTGCGTATCCGGTCTTCTCCTTGCCAGTGGGCGAGACGATGGTGTGCCACCAGACATCGGTCGGCGTCTTGCCGCGCGCCGCCTTCTCCGCGCCCACCAGACCCGGAGCCATGTACGGAATCCGGTCGCTCTCATTCAAGTGGAAGGTGTAGCGCACCGGGTCTTTCGTGTACCAGAGAATGTTGTCATGCTTGGCAGGCCATCGCTTGGTCGCGCGCGCTCCATAGTCATAGGCCCAGATGATCTCGTTCTGAAAACACTCGCGCCCGAAGATCTCGTCCAGCATCACCTTGCAGTAGTGCACCTCGCGGTAGTCGATGTGAAAGAAGAGTGATCCCGTCGCCGATAGCAAGCGGTACGCCTCTATCAAACGGGGCCGCAGGAATCCGAGGAAGTCGTCGAAGCGGTCGCCATACCCCGAGCCTCCCGCCTGCTTCGCCAGCACCTCGGTGCGGTAGCGCCGCCCGCCAAACCCTACACGGTCGCCCGCCTCGTCGCGAATCGTCTTCATCTGCGTTCTGCTCTGCCGCCTGCCCGTATTAAATGGCGGGTCGACGTAGATCAACTCGATCGATCCTGCCTCCATCTGCTGCAACACCATCAGGTTGTCCCCAAGCACGATCCGGTTCATTACCAACATCTCCCGCACTAACACTAACGTACCCTTGGTCTCAGGCGCTTCACCGTGTATCGTTTTGTTCGGGCTGTTGAACGACCAGGAATGTCTGCGAACCACCTTATCTACGCCATGCTCACCCACCGCGGCCGCGTCCGCCAGGGTAACGAGGATACCTGCGCCGCCGCACCCGAGGCGGGGGCCTACGTCGTCTGCGACGGCATGGGCGGAGCCGCAGCCGGTGAGATCGCCAGCAACCTCGCCGCAGACACATTTCTCGCCCACCTCGCCCCGCCTCCAAAGGGCACGCAGCCCGCGAAGCCTGAGGTTCGTCTCAATGACGCGATCCAGGCGGCCAACTACGCCGTCTACCAGCAATCGCGGATATCGCCAAAGCTCGCCGGCATGGGCACCACGCTGGTCGGTCTGCTGCACGCGCCGATCTTTAACGGAGGCAATGGAGGCAACGGAGGCAGCAACGGAGGCAGCGGCAAACGCCGCACTTCTGTTGACCACACCAACTCCCGTGTTACCGATCCGCCGACGCTCTGGCTGGGCCACGTCGGCGACAGCCGCTGCTATCGCCGCCGTCGCGGCCGGCTCGAGCAACTCACGCACGACCACTCCCTCGTCGAAGAGCAGCTTCGCGCCGGCCAGATCACCGCCGCCCAGGCTGCCCAATCGCCCATGCGCAACCTCATCACGCGCGCCATCGGCTCACAGGCCACCGTCGAGCCGGAGATTCAGAGCCACCGCCCGCAGCCTAACGACGTCTACCTGCTCGCCTCCGATGGACTCACCCACGAGGTGGACGATGAAGAGATCTCGGAGATTCTCGCGGCCATCCCCAAGCCGCCAACCAAGGCATCCCTCACTAGCGCATGCGAGGCCCTGATTACCGCGGCCAACCGCAACGGCGGCAACGACAACATCACCGTGCTCCTGATCGCCGTTACGCCCGACCTCGCTCCTGCCTGAGCGATTCCGTCTGCCCCCTGCCGAACCCTGTCAAGCCCCGTCAAACTGCTACACTCGAAAGTCGTCCGAAACCTCTCTATGTCTGATATGAAAACGATCGCAATCCTGGGCGCCGGGACCATGGGCAACGGCATCGCGCACGTCTGCGCCCGCTCGGGCTTCAATGTGCTGCTCTACGATGTCAATCAGACGACGCTCTACCGTGGCCTCGACACCATTCGCACCAACTTCGCCCGCGAAGTGGCGAAAGAAAAGCTCACGCAGCAGCAGTCCGACGAGGCCCGCTCGCGCATCACCCTTACCACCAAACTCGACGATCTCGCTCCTGCTTCGCTTGCTATCGAAGCTGTCACCGAGCGCTTTGAGATCAAGTCCGCGGTCTTTCGCGACCTCGACCGAATCCTTCCCGCGGATGCCACCCTTGCGACCAACACCAGTTCGATCTCGATCACAAGACTTGCCGCTGTGACCAAACGCCCCGAGCAGGTCATCGGGATGCACTTCTTCAATCCAGTGCCGGTGATGAAGCTGGTCGAGGTCATTCGCGGGTTGCAGACCTCGCAGGCTACGTTTGACGCGGTCCATGCGCTTTCGCAGCAGCTCGGCAAGACACCGGTCGAGGTCAACGACGCCGCCGGCTTCGTCTCCAACCGCGTCCTGATGCCGCTCATCAACGAAGCGATCTATGCGGTGATGGAGGGCGTCGCCACAGCCGAGGCCGTCGATCAGGTCTTCGTGCTCGGCATGGCGCACCCCATGGGGCCGCTGACCCTGGCGGACTTCATCGGCCTCGACGTCTGCGCCGACATCATGCGCGTGCTCGCAGACGGCCTCGGCAGCCCCAGGTACAACCCGTGCCCGCTGCTCGTCCGCATGGTCGATGCGGGCTGGCTCGGCCGCAAATCGGGCCGCGGCTTCTATACCTATCCGGCGAAATAACCGCAGCACGCAGCACCCGAGTAGCATCGAAAGTGACAGGAGAAAAAATGGCCCAGGAGCTTTACTTCGAAGATTTTTATGTCGGCCAGCGCTTCCATTCGCTCGGCCAGGCCAAGGTGACTGCCGAAGAGATCAAGGAGTTTGGGCAGAAGTACGATCCGCAGCCCTTCCACTTAGACGAGGCCGCCGGTGAGAACTCCTTCTTCAAGGGCCTCGCCGCCTCGGGCTGGCTCACGGCTGCCATCGTCATGCGCCTCCGCGTGCAGTCGATCACGGTTGCGGGCGGCATGATCGGCGCGGGCGTCGAAGAGATGCGCTGGACCCTGCCTGTTCGCCCCGGCGACTCTATCCGCAGCGAGATCGAAGTGGTTGGGGTGCGCCACTCCAACTCGCGGCGAGACTACGGCGTGGTACGGACCCGCAGCCTCGCCTTCAACCAGCGCAACGAGGTCGTCATGCGCTCGACGGTCAACTTCCTTGCGCCTGTCCGGGCGACCGCCTGACGCCGTACCTGTAACCGAGCCTCATACCGGCTTCGCTCGCGATGCGGAGCGGCGAAGGCCTCTCCGAAGCCAGCAGCCAGATCCGTAGCAAGCGGGAGAACCAATGGGCTTGAAATCGACTGTGAAGGCCGTCGCTCGGCGTCTACGGCCAAGCCTGCTCAACGAATTTCGATCTCTCGCGTCCGACAGCAACCTGACCACTGGCCAATTGGCTGCCTGGCGCGTTCGCTCGATGGAGACCATCGCCTCCCTGCAGGAGGTCGAGTTCTCCGTCAGCTCGCAGTGGGGGCAGGATGGCATCGTCCACTGGCTGATCGAGCGAGCGAACATCCCCGCGGCGCTCAACTCCTTCATCGAGTTCGGCGTCGAAAGCTATCGTGTCTCCAATACGCGCTTCCTGCTGCAGACTCGCAACTGGCGCGGCCTCATCATGGACGCAGGCTCTGCGGCCTTGCCCTCGGTCAAAGCCGACGGCCTCTACTGGAAGCACGACCTTACGGTGAAGCAGGCCTTCATCACCCGTGAGAACATCAACGATCTGATGATCTCCGCAGGCTTCTCCGGAGAGATCGGCCTGCTCAGCATCGACGTCGATGGCAACGACTACTGGGTATGGGAGGCGGTCACCGCCGTCAATCCTGTCATCTGCATCTGCGAGTACAACGCTGTCTTCGGCGACATTCACCCTGTCTCGATTCCGTACGATCCGCGCTTCGAACGTGCCCAGGCGCATTTCAGCCATCTGTACTTCGGAGCTTCGATCGCTGCTCTCCGCTCACTCGCTGCTCGCAAGGGATACCGCTTCGTGGGCACCAACCTGGCGGCCAACGACGCGTTTTTTGTCCGCGAAGACTACGCCCAGCGTTTTGTAGATCGCTCCCTGCGCAATATTCAGGCGCTGCCGTCGAGATTTCGCGAGTCGCGCGACCGTGAGGGCCAACTCAACTACATCGGCGGCCTCGATCGCCTGCACGCAATCGCAAGCATGCCTGTGGTCAACACCGAGACCGGCCAGCAAATCAACCTCGGCGACCTCGGTCCCGTCTACAGCGATCTCTGGCTCAGCATCATGACCGGCCGGCCAGCTCAACCCAAGAGCGAGCAGCCATGACCGACGAGCACCTCGCCCTCCTCAAGTCCAGCATCGATCAGGTCGTCACTATCGAGACCAGCGATGGAGACCGCTACCTCGCCCAGATCCTCTTCGTCTTCGATGAGGGTGACACTCCCGACGTCTTCTACCTAAAAGTTGAACCTGGCCCCGACGGAACCTTCACGCCGCAGGGAAGCGCCGGGTACTCTCTGCTTCTCTCCGACATCGCTGCCGTCTACCCCTACCAGCCTTAGCCCGAACCAACTTAGTCATTAGCCTCCCTGCCAACAAACCCACAACCAATCGGCGTATCCTTACCGAATGATGCGCATGACAGTGCTCGCCTCCGGTTCCAAAGGCAACAGCACCGTCATCTCCAGCTCCCGCACCCGCGTCCTCGTCGATGCAGGCCTTTCCTGCCGCGAACTCCTCAAGCGCATGTCGATCGCCGGCGAAGACCCCGCGCAACTCGACGCGATCCTCATCACCCATGAGCACCAGGACCACATCACCGGCCTCTCCGTCCTCGCGCGCCGCCTCAACATCCCCGTCTTCTTCACCGAGCCCACCCACCGCGCCTGGGTCCGCATGCTCACGCCGCGTACCACGATGACCTACGCCAAGTGGCTGGATCACGTTCACCGCGAAAAAGAGGCCCGCGCCGCTGCTGTAGCCGCAAACGCCACGGCCAACGAACAGGCTGCGGCGCACGCAGCGCAGGCGGAAGCCATTGCCACTATCTCCGCCGAGGCCGCTGCTCTCAACCGCTCCGACGATCCCAACGCTACCCTCGAACTGCCGATAGACCCCGACGAAGAGGACCTCTGCGCTCCCGAATCGCAGCTAGCGACCACGCAAAAGCCCGACCCCACGCACCTTCCCGCAGTCGAGTACTTCCACTCCGGTACTCGATTCTCCATCGGCGATATCGACATCACACCCTTCACCATCCCCCACGACGCCGCCGACCCCTGCGGCTTCGTCTTCGAGGCCGAAGGCATCCGAATGGCGCTCGCGACCGACCTCGGCTACATGCCACCCAACGTCAAGGCCGCCCTCAAGCGCATCGACGTCCTCCTGCTCGAATCCAACCACGACCTCGAGATGCTTCGCGACGGCCCCTACCCGTGGTCGGTCAAGCAGCGCGTCCTCTCCCGCGTCGGCCACCTCTCCAACCACGCCACGGCCGAGTTCCTCCAGAAGGACTACGACGGCGGCGCGACGTGGATCGTCCTCGGCCACCTCTCCGAGTCCAACAACGCTCCCGAACTCGCCCGCCTCTCGGCCGAGCAGGCCCTCGGCAGCCAACCCACGCTCCTCGGCAACCGAATCCTATTGGCCCACCAGGCCGCCCCGCTCGACCCAATCACCCTGTAACTCCAGCCATTGCCGTTCCTTGCCGAACCGAAATAATTTCCCGATAAGAAATCTCGCATTAATTTGCTCAAAAGGGTTACTAATCGATGAATCCTTTCCTTTCTTCCTGCTATCAAACACGGTAGAATCGTGTCTATAAACCTATGAAAAAACCCGCGTTAGCATTTCCAGCGAACCGCAGGACGCACCACACCGCCTGCATCGACCAGGTGGTAGGAGACATCCTCTCCGGATGGCGTTACGACATATCGGGCCTCTCCCCGGCCATGCGCACCGATTACGACCAGCATCTCGCCGAATGCAGCCATTGCCGTCGTCGTCAACGCATCGCCCGCACCATCGACGTCCTCCTCATCAGCGTCAGCACTCTGTCGATCGCAGCCTTCCTGCTCGCCGCCGTCGTCATTCGCCGGGTCGAGCTCGTCACTCACATCTTCACCATGCACCTTCGTCTCAACCAGACCCACGGCGTCGCCATCTCGCTCGAAGCGGTCGCGATCACAGGCCTCATCTTTTCGGCCCTCCTCTGGGTTCTGGTCGCCGTCGCCACGCCGCTGCCGGGCTTCCTCGGCGGCATCGTCCAGGAACGCATCCCGGCCGACCTTCGCGAGCGCTTCAGCAAAGACGCAGCCTGAACCGAGCTGTGGCGTACAGACAAAATCACATCGAACCTGTATCGTAGGCACACGGGAGTCTGTTGTTTGCTCTATTCTCCTGCACCCTATTCCCTAAACCTGAGTCCATGACCCCGTCCCCTGAATCTTACGGCGACCTCCTCCCGCCGCACTCTGCCTCCGCTCCCCCGCCCATGCCGGACTTCCAGCGCGAGGTTTCACGCCCCAACTCGCGCGAGCGCGGCTGGAACATCCTCGCCACCCCCGGCACCTACATTCTGCTCGCCATCAACATCGCCGTCTTCGGCTGGATGGTCCTTCACGGCGTCTCTGCCAAGGATCCCACAACCGAGCAGCTGATTCACTACGGAGCGACCAACGCTTACCTCATCCTGATCGGCCAGTGGTGGCGTCTGCTCACAGCGACTTTCGTCCACGTCGGCCTGATCCACATCGCCACCAATATGTGGTGCCTCTGGAACCTCGGCCTGCTGGGCGAGCCGCTGCTCGGGCCGGCCGGCCTGATCGCCGTCTATCTGATCACCGGCATCGCCGGCAACCTGCTCAGCCTGTGCTTCAACGTGATCTACCGCGACGGCGTTTCGGTCGGCGCAGGAGCCTCGGGCGCGGTCTTCGGCATCGCCGGCATCCTCATCGTTCTGCTCTCCAACAAAAAGCTCCCCATCCCCGCCTTCGAACTCAACCGCCTCCGCCGCTCCGTCATCCAGTTCGCTGTGCTGAACCTGGTCATCGGCATCGGTGCCAACTTCACCAGCATCGTCCGCATCGACAACCACGCCCACATCGGCGGCTTCCTCAGCGGCCTGGCGCTTGGCGTACCGCTGGTCCCGCGCATGACCTCTGGCCGCACCCGCTACCTCGACCGCCAGAAGCTGACCTTCGCCGCAGCTACTTTCCTGCTCTTCCTCTTCGCCTACTTCATCACCAAGCTCCGCTAAAACGACGCTCGAACACGGCGGATCAGCCGCATTGTGAAGGCTTGAACGGACGCTTGTTACGGGACAAACGCGCGATAAACCAGCCAGCACAGAACTCCAGCAGCGGTGGCGAGAATCAGTCCTGAGGTGCGGCGCTTATAAACAAACCAGATCAGGACAAGACCGGTCAGGGAAACGAGAACCAGCAAAGCTGCGGAGACATCGATCACCATCGACCACACGCTGCCAGTATCGCGGCCCTTGTGCAGATCGTTGATAATGGCGACAAAGCCGCTGCGCGTCTCGGCCAGGTCGTAGTTACCGTTGGTTGCGTCGATAAAGGCATCGGCCGCATAACCGGGTCCCTTGAAGGAGATGGAGATCTGCGAGTCTTCCACTCGGAAGTCTGAGACACTGCCATGAATCTTGTGTCTGTTTCGCAGCAGCTCGACGATGCCCAGCTTATCTGGCTCCAGCTTGTCAGGTTGCAGCTTGTCCGGATCCAGTTTGTCGGGATCCAGTTTGTCCGAATGTCGCTCGCTGCTCTCATGTAACAGTGCGGCAGGGACGATCCCGCGGTAGTGCTGAGTCTGTACCTGGCGAGAAAACCACTCTGCATGGTTCAACGTGATTCCCGTCGCCGCGAAGAAGAAGACAACGGCAAAGCTGACTATGGAGAGATAGATATGGAGCCAGCGGGTGACAATCGCCGTACCTTTTCGAATACGTGTACCGAGACTGTACTGCGCCGGTTTCCGCGGGAGAGTTGCTGCCGGGGAGTTATCGCTTGTGGTAGTCAAGCGTGGCGCCTCCTATCTCAGTCCCCGCCGGAAGAGTCACCTGCTGTGGCTGGCCGTTGAAGTCCATGGGCTGCCGAAGTATCTGGTAGGTGCCATGCTCGCGAGCGACCTCGATGAAGACCGTATATTCCCCTGCCTTTACAAATTTTCCCTCGTCGTCCTTGCCGTCCCACTTGAGCGTGTATCTTCCAGGAGACCGAGTGGCGGAGGAGACCGTTCTCAGGAGGTCGTCTTCATTCCCACGCAGTTGCGCCGTGTGATACCAGGACCGCAAATCCGATAGGTAGCGCGGCTTCCCAAACCAGACGGCGATCGTGCGGACGGGAAGATGGTCCTGACCCTCCACCCACACGGCGACGTACGGACGGCGGTAGCGGAAGTCGTCGATCCGGGCGAGTTCGAGGCTGATGTCGAGCTCGAAATTCTGGTTCCATACCGACTTGTCCGCAGATCCGGCAGGGAGTCCAAGTTTGGGTGCGGGAGGAGCAGCATAAGCGGCCGTGCGCAGGAACGGAGTCTGATAGCCACTCCAGCCGTCGCTGGCAATGCGTTCGCCATCTCGTGTGAACAACAAATATTCCACCCCGCCGGTCTTTGCGCCGGTCTTTGTCCCGAGCGAGGCCGCGAGCGAGCGGGACTCCTCAACGCCCAGCACGGAGAAGGCTGTGGCCAGCGCGCCCGCCGTGGCTGGGTCTCTGGCTACGACGGTAGAGGAGAGAATGTGTCCGGCCGGTCTCGCCGTCCGCGGGTCAATAATGTGAGAAAACTCAGGAATAGGAGAGAACTCAGGTTGTGTCGCAGACGAGTTTGCGGTGAGATTGAAGCCCCGGCGATAGGAGCCGCTAGTGGCGACGGCGCGGTCTCGCACCAGTATCCGGTCCATGGCTGCATCGTTTTCGGCGGACGCGAGCGGGTCGGCAATATCGACCATCTGGGCCAGGTCTCCACGCACGACAATATCGCCGCCGATATTGAGCATGACCCCGGTCGCTCCGGCGGCAAGAGCAGCGTCGGCCGCATGGCCGGCAATATAACTCTTGGTCAGGGAAGCGAGCGCCACCGGAGTGTCGGTGAGGTGAATAACGGCGCCGCGCTGACGATCGACTTGCCAATGGGACTGTTGCATGGCTTCGACAGCGCGCTCGATCTCGGTTTGGGTTGGCTGGCGGCGCTCGGCGGCGGCCTTTTGCCAAAGGCGAACAGCCGTCTCCGCGGATGCGTCCAAAGCGCCGCCGGTCGCTTCACGCCAATGGTCGAATAGACCCAGAACTTCGAGAAGTTCAGGCGATACTCTGACCGCATCGCCGCGTGTGGCAAGCCATCGGGTCACTTCGCTTTCACGGTTCTCGGAATGATTCTGTGAACGGTTCTGTGAACGGTTCCCTGAACGCTTCCAGGAACTGAGGATCAGGTCTTCGCGGTCGATCGAAGCCAGCAGCGCTGCCTCAGCGCTCTCTGCCTGGTTCCGATTGCCCGCGCGCAGAGTGACGGCCATCGATGTCCCAAGAACATTCTCATGGTGAAAAGCCCACGCGACGTCCTGTCGCGGACACACCGGCGTGGCATCCGCCATCGCTCCGTTGAATACGGCCGTAGAAGCCACAGGAATATAGAGAAGAGAGCGGAGAAGTTGATTGGTGTTCGTGGACATGCCGCTACTTATTCCTCCGGCAGGAACGGTTTGGGAGTCATCCAGTGGTGGCTTATCGCAGACGAGGACGAAACCTGCCTTGTTTTGGCCATACTGGCGACCGCGTGACTATGACTAACTATGACTATAGGACGGTGCGAGGTTTATATTTCAATGGACGTGGGGGAAGAGCTTTTGTTTCATGACAATTTATTCATAGCGAGGGTCCAGGAACCTGCAACACAGCATTAACACCTCACTCTGTCCAGAAAAGAGTCGACGATAATCGCACCAAACACCCTCGTTTTGCCGGAAAAACGCTTGTCAAGTCCCAAAACCAATTAACCCATTGCCGCCCAATGACATCCACTGGCTGTAACCCGAATGGCTGCACGAATTTAGCCCGAGTGAGATCCCCTGGATTACTGAAAAGATTGATTAATGCGCGGGCATGGGGAGGGGGCACCCCCTCTCCTAGCTAAGGGTGGTCTGGGCAAACTTGCGCACCATCGCCAGCAGCAGACGGCGGTCGCTGTCCGACAGATGCGCCGAGTACCGCTGCACCTGGGTCAGGAACCGGATCTCGTCCTCGTTCAGGTTCAGCCCGGACATCTCCTTGCCGATCGCCTCCTCGGCAAAGAACTCCGAGAGCTGCAGGTCGAGCGCTCGCGCTATCTTTTGCAGCGTCTCGAGCGACGGCACCGTGTGCCCGTTCTCCACGCGCGAGAGATAGCAGCGCAGCAGACCCGTGCGCTTCTCGATGTCGCCCTGCGACATGCCCTTTTGCAGCCGGTATCCGCGAATCGTCGTACCGATATTCATCGAAATCGAGACGGCGTCTACCGCGCCGCTCGCCAAATCAACAGGAATTGTTTGCATGTCAGCCATTAGCCACAAAGTAAACACCAACAACGAGTTGGTCAATGACTATCTTAGGGGATCAACGGATACTGTACCAGCCCAGGTTCATCCAGAGGCAGTTACCCTTTAAACTTTAACCCTTACTTGAACCCATGACCCCTTTCGGAACCGATCACAGCATAACGAAAGCAGTTACCGGCCGCAATTCTTTTCATCCGATCCATCGGTATACGCTGCAAAGATCCTCGGCCGACGCTACCCAGTCCACTGCTGTATCTTCCTCCGACATCGCCACCGTTCCGGTCCACAAAAGCTCGAAGCCGCGATGCGCCTCGAGCAATTCCCCAGCCTCCGGATTGAAGTAGATCAGATCGAGCATGCCCGGCCGATCCGCAAAGTCAGCCTCGATACGCTCGATCAACCGCTTCATTACCGGCGCGGCAAACGGATTGAACAGATACAACAGGCACGCCCCCTCGGGAAACACGAACTCGGTGGCATCCTGGCAGACGATCCGTACCGGACAAGCTGCTCGCCCCGCGGCCGACCACACAGCAACGTTGGCCTCGGCAATCCGCGCCAGCCCGGCGTGCAACTCAACCCCCACCACTTGCCGAAAATCAATCTGAGAGGCCATCATCACCGCCCGCCCCTTCCCGCACCCGAGATCGACGAAGCTGTAATCTTCGATCGCGGCATGGTTTTGATTGGCGATCCAGAACTGCATCACCCACTGAAACCGCGACGGAGCCATCCCGTAGTACGCCGTGTTGAACACATCGTTCCTGTGCCCCGAGCGCAGCTCTCCACCGCCGATCAGTCCGCTCGTCTCCACCCCATACCGCGCGTCGAACGGGTGCAGCTGCGGCTTCACCTCGTCCGCCTGGTTAGGTTGGGAACGCGCTCGCCGCAGGACAAACCGGAGGGTTCCGCCCAGGCCGCGCTGGGCCAGCGACCATCGCAGCTTCGACCACGTTGTCCCCAGCTTCGGCATCGAGTTCTAATCTACGACTCTACGACGGGCCACGATCGAGGGAAAGCCAAGGCCCCCCGCGCTCATCGCAACTGCCACTTCACCGCCGGACTCAACAGCGTCTGCAGAAGAAAATTCTTTTCAGGGCGCAGCCATCTGGCGCATCTGACCAACAGAAATACAAACAACGATCGATTCATCACAACAATATCCATCGCCTCCTCGGAGAGGAAGGAATGCCGCATCGTGTGCGGCGTCCCACCCTCAAAGAACAGTTTGTCAGTCCCAATCGCAATCTCATATTCAATCAAGTACGAACGGATGATGGTCCCCACGGAGTACTTTGCCAACCCCACCCGATTCATCTGCCAGTCAACCTCAGTCACGCCATGATGTCTGCGGCCTCCCAGCAAACTGATCCACTGCCCGCTGGATTGCCTCAGTCCAACACCGAAGAACCCTTCCATTGACAGCATCGTCTCAAAACGCCGTTCAAGAATCGACTGGGCGACAGGATGCGTCGAAGCGAGGTTCAGTTCCATCAGCTGCGCCATCGTCAGCACGCTTCTCACATCGTTCGCGAAGCTATACTCCAGCTCAGCTTCAGCCTTCCGGCGGTAATACCTTAGATTCCGGCGAGTGTGCTTACCCATTCTGGCCAATGTCGCGTCCAGGGTCGGTTGTAGGGCGATTGTTGCGCCGACTTCGCGCGTCTGCGTCGTCCACCAGCGCTTCCTCTCTCCCGCCATTGCGTTCTCGAAACATATCTGGCAGCTCTCTGCGGAGCTTGGTTTCAGACTTAGAAGAACAAGGTTAGCGCCTTGCTCCATAAGATACCTGCAGACCGTCGCGGAGACCTGCCTCCGCAGCGCTGGCGGCGCAATCACTGCTCGACGTCCATTGAAATCGCATGTTGTGAATAGTCTCGATCCAAATCCCAGGACCCTGTACTCGTATACAAGCACTGCACCCCGCAAATCTTCGGCACGGATCTCCAATACACCCACATCGGACCTTGATGCGATCAACACAAGGTATGGAGTCTTTTTCAGGTTCTCTGCCGCGGTGAGAAAGTATTCCAGGTAGTCCATCGCCCCGGCCTGGCCACAAAGCGCACATAGATTGGTTAGAACGGCTCGCAGACGCAAAATCTCCACTCGTCCGCGCAACACAAAGAAGTGGGCGGCGCCGTCTTTGAAAGACCTACCTTCGTATATACCGATCGACGGCATGATTCCATCTCGGATCAAAAGTGTTAAGAGTAAAAACAGACAGTCAATTGAGGCGCAGTAGTTTCGCCTCATCTATGTATGTCGCTGACTCTTTCGGTCAGCCTGATCCAAAAAGGCAGGAAATTCTTCAGAAAGCGAGCGAGACGCCTTGCGAGAAGACTACGTTTGAGTTAGCAAAATTAAATTTCCGGGCAGATCTCAGAAATAGGGCCCGATTCGTCTCTTTACCCTTGTTGCTTTGAAAGGCCACCCAAGCAGCGCTGGCGGGTTCAGAAAAATCGACCTTATGTTGCTTTACAACAAATGTAATTTATAACGACAAAGAACTTGCGGCAAGTAAACTGACGTAACTTTAATGAGGTGACCACTCACGCTTGAAAGCTTTATCCCATGAACATCCCACCATTTACATCCAGCGTGTGGCCGGTGATGTAACTGGCTTCCTCTGAGGCAAGAAACCCCACAGCATGGGCGACCTCGACATCGGTTCCGACCCGCCCCAGCGGAACATGCTGCGTCATGGCGCTCTTCTGCTCGGCGGTCAGGATCTCGGTCATCGCCGTCTCGATATACCCGGGAGCCACTGCATTCACCGTGATCGACCGGCTGGCCAACTCTCGCGCGAGCGATTTTGTCAGTCCGATCAACCCTGCCTTCGACGCCGCATAGTTTGCCTGACCTGCCTGCCCCATCTCACCGACGACTGAGGTGATATTGATAATGCGGCCCCAGCGGCTCTTGACCATCTGCGACATCACGGCCTGCGTCATCAAGAATGCGCCAGTCAGGTTTGTCGTCAAGACATCGTCCCAGTCTTTGCGCTTCATGCGCATCGCAAGAATGTCCCGCGTAATTCCGGCGTTGTTGACCAAAATATTAACTGCGCCGAAGTGAGCGAGTACTGCCTTAGCGCAGTCTTTGATCGACTCTTCGCTCGCGACGTCCAGCGCAAACGCATGGGCGGTTCCACCCGATGCGGCAATCTCCGCGGTAACCCCGGCGAGCTTGTCCAGATTGCGCGCCGCCAGCGCGACCGACGCTCCGCCACGAGCCAACTCCAGTGCGCACGCGCGCCCAATCCCCTGTGAAGCTCCTGTAACCAATGCGATACGACCCGCCAGAATGCTCATGGACCTCCCTGATAACGATGCTCCCAAATTATACGAACCCACGGACGAAACATCCTCAAGCCCATAACGTATCCTGAAGTTCCATGTCAGAGAACGAGAAGAAACCGACCGAGACGGATGTCTACGCGATCCACGGAGCCGACCCCGAAGTGCTGGCCTATGCGATGGCAAAATACTCCCGCTCCTCGCTTACCATGAAGGAGTCGCTCGCCGAGATCAGCGCCCAGCGCGCCGAACAGTTCCTCAACACCTTCTACTTCCAGTACGGTCATCGCTCGATCGCCGATCTGGCGCACATCCCTTTCGCCATTGAGCGCCTCAGCTTGCTGGCTGCGATCGAACTGGTCGATGAGCAGCGCTGGGATGGCCAGGAGCGCTCGACGCGCTACCAGAACTTTCGCCGTTCGGGTTGGTACACGCCCGATCTTGGCCCTCAAACGCCAACCTTCACCGCCGCCGTAGAAGCGCTCTTCACCGCCTACGACCAGGTTGGCGCCGGCATGTTGGATGCACTGAAAGTTGCCATTCCGCAGCCGGAGTCGATGAAGCCCGAGACCTACGACCGCACCTTGAAGGCCCGCGCCTTCGACGTGGCTCGCTATCTCCTCCCCCTGGCCACCAACACCTCGCTCGGACAGATCGTCAATGCCCGAACGCTGGAGACACAGGTGTCGCGCCTCCTGACCAGCCCGTTTTCCGAGGTGCGCCTGCTCGGGGAAAAGCTCCGCATTGCCGCGACCGAACCGGCGTGGAATGTCCAGTCCAGTGCTGCGCAGGTTTTATGTGATGAGATCGGTTCTGTGGACCAGGGATGTGGCGAACGCGCGATCGAAGCCCTTCTGCGTCCAGTAAAGACCGCTCCCACGCTGGTGAAATATGCCGCGCCGAATGACTATCTGCGCCAGACACGCGACGAACTGACCGTCGCTGCTGCCGAACTGATGAAGGGCCAGCCCATCGAACCATCGCCGACCGTCGACCTGCTTGATGATGCCGAGCCGCTTGAGGTAGAAATTGCCACATCGCTCCTGTATCCACGCTGCCACTACTCTTATCGCCAACTTCGCTGCCAGGTTGCGGCTCTGAGTGCAGCTAGGCGCGAAGAGCTGATCGGGCTGGGCACGAAGCACCGTGGCCGCCACGACGAGCTTCTCCGCGCCTTCAGTGCAGGCCACAGCCTTCGCTTCGACATCCTGATGGACATCGGCGGATTCCGTGACATGCACCGCCATCGCCGCTGCGTTCAGCTGCTACAGCCTTACACGGACGTTCACGGCTACGAGGAGCCGATCTGCCCTGGCCAGCCAACCCTTGCAGAGGCTCATTTAGACGGCGCTTATGCAGAGGGATTGAGCGCGGCTTACGCGACCTATCGCCGGCTCCGCGACAGTGGTGTGCCCGAGGCCGCCGAATCAGCTAAGTACTGCCTTCCTTTGGCTACGCGTTGCCGCGCGATGTTCAAGATGGACTTCGCCGAGGCACTCTACATCGCGGAACTGCGCTCCGGCGTAGCAGGCCACTTCAGCTATCGCCGCGTCGCCTGGGAGATGTATCAGGCCGTAGCCAGGAAGCACCCGTCGCTCGCCAGTTACTTCAGAATCGAAGACGTAAACGAGCCGGTAGACCTGTTACGACGATAGTTGTATTCGCCTTTTATTTGCTTTTCCCGTTTTGGGTGCTAGAATCCGCATTGAAGTCTAACCCACCGTTTTTACCCACACAGGAGAGATATATCGTGGCAGATGACCGTAGCAAAGCAATAGAACTGGCTCTTTCCGGGCTGGAGAAGCAGTTTGGCAAGGGCTCGATCATGCGGCTCGGGTCAAAGGATGTAGTGCCGATTTCGGTCATTTCCACAGGTTCGATCTCGTTCGACGCGGCGCTGGGTGTAGGTGGAGTACCCCGAGGGCGCGTTATCGAGATATTTGGCCCTGAGTCTTCGGGTAAGACGACGATTACCTTGCAAATTATTGCGGAGGCCCAGAAAGCAGGCGGTCTTGCGGCATTTGTGGATGCAGAGCACGCGCTTGACCCGGCTTATGCGGGCAAGCTGGGAGTGGACATCGACAATCTGCTGGTCAGCCAGCCCGACTACGGAGAGCAGGCGCTTGAGATCGTTGAGGCGCTGGTTCGCTCAAACGCGATCGACGTGCTTGTTGTGGACTCAGTAGCGGCGTTGGTGCCGAAGGCCGAACTCGACGGCGAGATGGGCGACTCCCACATGGGGCTGCAAGCTCGTTTGATGTCGCAGGCGTTGAGAAAGCTGACGGGAACGGTCTCGAAGTCGCGTACCTGCCTGATCTTCATCAACCAGATTCGCGAGAAGATTGGCGTCATGTTCGGCAATCCTGAAACGACCACCGGGGGCAAGGCGCTCAAGTTTTACTCCTCTGTCCGTATCGACATTCGACGCATCGGCGCGGTGAAGGACGGCGACGCTGTCGTTGGCTCGCGCACCAAGGTAAAGATCGTGAAGAACAAGGTGGCGGCCCCGTTCCGCGACGCCGAGTTCGATATTCTCTACGGTGAAGGCATCTCGCGCGAGGGCGATGTTCTCGACCTCGCGGTGCTGCACAACATCGTGGACAAGAGCGGCGCATGGTACAGCTATCAGGGCGAACGCATTGGCCAGGGCCGCGAGAACGTCCGCGCCTTCCTGAAAGACAACAAGGACGTGTTTGCCCGCGTGGATGGTGAGCTGCGCAAGAAGCTGGGTATCGCCGGCGTAGCGTCAGCCGATGTTCCGCCGGTTCCGGCCGATGGTCCGGTTCAAGCGAAGGAAGCCGTGCGAGGCAAGAAGTAAGATCAAGCAGTAGTAAATCTTCAGAAGAGCGCTGACAGTTTTCGCTGTCGGCGCTTTTTTCATTTCCGAGTTGCCGACTAACCGTCCACAGGCGGGACGGTTGTGCCGTTGTTCGAAATTTCTATTCACAGCGATGCCTCTTTACAGCGACTGGTGCTATCATCTCAAGCACTGATCTGGCCAAGAGATTTCGCTGAAGATTGGAAATCAGATTATTCTCACCTTGATTGGCCCCAATTTCCGTGGGTCGAAGTCGACAATCCCAGTTCGGAGGAGATCTTTTATGAACGCTATGGGACTCGCAGTGCGAAGGTTTTTTCTGTTTTCGTCTGCTCTGTCGATTCTTGTCCTGCTGATGCCTGCTCGGGCGGATACGGTTTATAGCTACACGGGAAATCCGTTTACGACGGGCGTTACACAGAACGGTGGTCTGACACCGCTTCCTTTTGGTCCTTTCACCGCAAACGATTCGGTGAGTGGATCGTTCACCGTCCCAACTCCGTTCGGGCCGTTTGAACCTCTCCATGTGATCACTCCGACGTCCTTCAGCTTTACAGATGGTGTCGATACAATCACAAATCTGAATTCCACCCTCTCGTCCTTTCAAATAAGAACAGATGCTAGTGGACATATTATGGATTGGGACATTTTTGCTGACTCCAATAACGCCTTTGTCGACACCTCCAACATAATGGGCACTGCAGCTGACCAAGGACAACAGACTGACAACCAGGGTCACGTTGTGGGAGCGGAAAATCTTGATGATCCTGGCACATGGACAGTGACCACCACAGTGCCTGAGCCTTCGAGCCTGTTGCTTCTTGGTGCGGGAGCCATTGGACTGGCTGGTGCGGTTCGGAAGCGGTTGCTGGCCTGATCCGGCAGTCAAAGCGGCGATGATGCGTCACCAAGCTATACGCTTGGACCATCATTCTTGTCGGTTGACCGGCTATCAACCAAGCGAAACGTTCACTTTAAAGCGCCAACGCACATATCTTCAGTTGCGAATCAAGGGCTGTCCGAGTGAGATCACGATCCGGCCTGCGGTTGCATTGAGAACCTCGATAAAAGCAACAAGGATGGCATCGATCCCGGTCAACAGGCCGAAGTATCCGCCAATTTTGCCGCAACTCCAGCTACCGATCAGATAGCCGAAGTCTCCCCCCGCAAGAAAGAAGAACGTGATCCAGAGCAGGAGAAAGATGCTCCAGACGCCTTTGCTCAGGCGGAAGGTCACGATCCACAGCAGGAAGGTGAACACGCCCCACATCAGTAGTGTGACAGCTACAGCTGAGGAAGGAGGAGCTTGCAGCCAGCCGGCTCCGACGGTCCACTTCATGAAGGCGAACCACCACCAGAACAGACCGAATGAAGTAAAGGCAACCATGCCGAAGGTATTGCCGGTCTTGAACTCCAATACACCTGCGATCAGTTGGGCGACTCCACCATAGGCAAAGGCCAAAGGAACGACGGCGGCGACCGCGGCTGGAGGCAAGATGCCGGCGTTGACGCAACTGAGAACCACCGTGGTCAGGCCAAAGCCCGCCAATCCAAGTGGGCCGGGATTGGCTGCATTAAACGCGGGGGGAGGCAAAGAGATCTCTTTTTCCATCGTGCTGGTTAGCTCCTGTTCCTCTGTATCAGTTTGCGCACCCATCTTACTTATCGATCGGTGAAAATCGATACCGCGAAAGGAACAAAGATACCGGGAAGGGAACAAATTCGTGGAGGGCATTGCCGAATCGAATGCAGAAATAAAGATTCCGCGCCGACTGGGCTCATAGCAGAAGCGACTGATTCTATTGCAGTTGACTTTGCCCTGATTTATTTTTTCGCGTTTTCCGCCCAAAAATCGCATGTCAAGTCCCAAAACCAACTAAATCCAACAAACAAAACAAGATCGAGCTGGCATTTTAGTTAGATACAACCCGCTATACTGGATATATAGATCGAAAACAAGCAACCCGGGGGAAACCTAGAACCCCTCCTGAGCTAACTCGTTCATTTGCCCGAATTTGGACGTAACCCCTTTGTTATGACGTTTTTGCAGGCCACCACTGCCCGTAAACCATTAAAAAGAAAGGATTTACGCGCCGGCAGGGGGGGTACCCCCCCGGAAAACGACCTCCACAACGAATAGAGAGCCAAGGAGCATTTTTGCCGGACAGGTTTACATCCCCTCAGGTCCACCGGGACCTGTTGGACGACCCGATCCAGGGGGGCCCCCGGGGCCACCCGGCATGTCGCCGCGTCTTATGATTCGCATGCGGCGATTGTCCCGCTCCTCTGTCTGAAGTTTGGTCCACTGGTCAGGTGTAAGCACGTTGCGGATACCCAAAAGCATCTTGGCATTTGCCTTCTCGAGCTCCGCGCGCGCCTGGGCGGTGTGGTCGATCTGCGCAAGGACCTTGTTTGTGTCCGGTGGGTTGGCGGCCAGCATCGGCTCCATCAGCAGCTCCTGCTTTTCGACGTTGGCCCGCAGATCGATAAGCTGCAGACGGCTCTGCTGCAGGATGTCGTCCATGCGTTTTTGCTGGTCAGGGGTTAACGTCAGCTTCTGGATGAGGTCGGGATTGTGCCACCACATGCCCGGGGGCCCGAGGCGGACGCCGGAGTGCATGCCCTCTCCCCATCCACCTCGACCCGGCTCCATCTTACCTGGGAGCTGGCCCGGACCCATGGGCGGGGCGCCGTCGGGCTGCTGGGCGATGACGAAAGCTCCGGAGAGAGTCGCGAACAAGACGAGTGAGAGCACAGATTTCAGGCGCATGTCAGTTATTCCTTTGGTCTGAATTGGTTGTTGCCAAAGCTGCCCCGGCAGTGGGGTCTGCCAGCGGCTCCATCGGCGAAGGCACATCGGCGGAGACCTTCTGGTCGATGTCGGCTAGCAGCGCCTCGTCGGACTCTGTCGTCTGCGGAGACGCCGATGTGGCCGTCGCAGTCATGGGAGAGATTGGGCGCTGCCGGTGCAGGCTGAGCGGGAACAGAGCAGCGACAAACACTACAGCAGCCGCCGTCCAATAAAGAGGCTGCGAGAGATAGCTGTGCGGAGGCGCAATCGACGACCGTTGCGCGTAGCTCTGCGCAAACTCCTGCCTGGCATAGGAGACCGACGCATTGCGAAAGTGAGAGAGGGAATCACGCAGAATCCTCAGCTCCGCAGAGCAGATCAGGCAGGCCTGAAGATGCGCCTGTACGACGTCCGAGTCGGCCTTACGGTCGTTCCAGGGTTCGCCTTCCGGCGGGAGTGACGAGTCGGCGAGAATCAGGTCGCAGAGTTGCTCGTGAGTTAGATGGAGAGTCATAGAGAGTCCTTATGAGTGGCGTTATGGCGAGCTCGAATGGTAGCGAGGGCGCGGTAAAGATGGGTCTTGACGGTGCTGATCGGGAGACCGGTGATGGTGGCGATCTCAGATAGTTCAAGCTCTTCCAGAAAGCGGAGAAGAAAAACACTTCGCTGCCGGTCAGAGAGTTGCGCCACGCTCTCCCACACTAGCGCCATCTGTTCGGTGGCGATGAGGCGCGACTCTAGGGAACTGTCACGGTGCGGAACGTGTGACGAAATATCGGACACATCGACCGCAGTCTCCGAGACCCGCTTCCAGAAACGAAAACGGTCGGTGCGCGTGTGGTCGCGAATCAGGTTTAGAGCGATTCGCATCAGCCATGTCGAGATCGAGCAGTCTCCGCGAAAGGTGTTGCGGGCGGACCAGGCGCGGAGGAAGGTGTCCTGGGTCAGCGACTGGGCGACATCGCGGTCGCGGATCGAGATCAGATGGAAGCGGAAGATCCTCTGCTCATAGGTCGCGACGATTGAAGCCATGTCGTCCAGTGGCGTCGCTGGCGCCTGCTGCGTCACGGAATGACTATCGGAAGTAATGGAGGTGATAGCGCGTGAGGACATGGGTTCGAACGTGGTCAAGCTCCCGTCTGGTTGCACTTCAGACTTACATTGAGAGAGACGCAGGGGATTGCTCGCAAGACTACAGGAATCCATAGATTTATTTCATCCCATGGGTAAAGGGGTATGCTTTTGATGCATGCATACCATCAAAGCAATCTACCCGGGGACCTTCGATCCGCTCACTAATGGGCATCTTGACCTGATCGCACGAGGGGCGAAGATTGTGGACCAACTGGTGGTTGCGATCCTTCGCAACTCCGAGAAGGGGACTCCGCTGTTCACTGTGCCTGAGCGCGAAGAGATGCTCTTTGAGGCGACCCGCAGCTTCGGGAACGTCTCCGTGACGACCTTCAACGGTCTCCTGGTGGACTTTGCACGGGCGCAAGGGGCCAAGGCAGTCCTGCGCGGTATTCGGGCCATCAGCGACTACGAGTACGAGTTTCAGATGGCAATGATGAACAGGAAGCTCGACCCCGAGCTCGAAACCCTGTTCATGATGCCCGCCGAGAAGTACACCTACGTCAGTTCGCGGCTCATCAAGGGCGTTTTCCAGCTCGGCGGCGACGTCACTGCGCTGGTTCCTCCGCTGGTTGTCGAGCGGTTGAAGGCCAAAGTGCCAAACCGGCTCTAGTGTGCTTTGTGAGCCGTCCGGCTTTATCTCGCTGGCTAAATCTGCCAAACTAGAGATATGACCACAGCAACGGCAACGAAGATATTTGCGGACCGTATCGGCCGCATCGAAGTTTCGGCAACCATGGCGATCACGGCAGCGGCGCTGAAGTTGAAGTCCGAGGGCGTGAACCTGTCGGACTTTGGCGCGGGCGAGCCTCACTTTTCGACTCCGCGGCACATCAAGGACGCGGCTATTGAGGCGATCGAAAAGAACTTCACCCGTTACACCAACGTGGCCGGCATCCCGGAGGTGCGTAAGGCGGTCGTGGATCGACATGCCTGCGACTTCGGCTCGAACTACACGCCTGACGAGTGCGTCTTCACCACAGGTGGCAAGCTGGCTTTGTTCAACGCCATCCAGGTGCTCGTCGATCACGGCGATGAGGTCATTCTTCCCGTGCCCTACTGGGTGTCGTTCAAGGACATCATCCAGTACGCGGGCGGCAAGGTTGTGCTGGTTGAGAGTAAAGAGGAAGAGAACTTCCGCATCACCGCGAAGATGATCGAAGCGGCAATCACGCCGAAGACCAAGGCGATCATCCTGAATACTCCGTCGAATCCGTCAGGTGCTGTTGTGGCGCCGGAGGATCTGGAGTCTATCGTTCGGCTTGCCCATAAGAACGGCATCTACGTACTGCTCGATGAGTGCTATGTCTATCTCAACTTTACCGGTGAGATCGTAAGCGGCGGTTCGTTTACGGACTGCAAGGAGCACATTCTCGTGCTGGGGTCGCTCTCGAAGACCTATGCGATGACGGGCTGGAGAGCGGGCTTTGCTCTGGGGCCTAAACCGGTTATTGCAGCGATGAGCAAGCTGCAGTCGCAGAGCACCTCGAACACCGCGAGCATGGTGCAGCGTGCGTCAATTGCAGCGCTGACCGGATCGCAGGAGTGCGTCACCGAGTTTCGCGCGGACTATGTCAAGCTGCGGGATCAGATACTGGCCGGCTTCAAGACCATTCCTGGCCTCACCTGTACGGTTCCGCAGGGAGCCTTCTATGTATATCCCAATGTGAGCAAGTTCATCGGCAAGGGCGGCATTAAGTCGGCGTCCGATCTGGCGGCGAAGCTGCTGAGCGAGGCGCATGTCGTCGTTGTTCCGGGGGAGGCATTTGGAACCAACGAACATATTCGGTTGTCCTATGCGGTCTCGCACGATGTTGTGGATGAGGGCGTGAAGCGTATGCGGGACTACTTCGCAACGTTGGGTTAGTGGAGACTTATGCCGATTGAAGGCGGTAAAGCGGAGCAGAAGTTTGCTCCTGTGATTCTTGCGGGTGGAAGCGGAACACGGTTCTGGCCTCGAAGCCGGAAGGCCCGAGCGAAGCAGGTGCTGGCTCTTGACGGCAAGCGCACGATGATTCAGCAGACGGTGGATCGGCTGAGTCCGCTGGGTGATCTCGCCGATGTGTGGGTTATTACCAACGATCTCCTCGATGATCTGATTGCTGAACAGCTTCCTGAGGTTCCTCGCGAACACATTCTGAGCGAGCCTGCGGCGAGGAACACTGCTCCGGCGTGCGCGCTCGCTGCGTTTCTGCTGGAGAAGACCGAGCCTGACACGGTCATCGGGATCTTTCCGTCCGATCATGTGGTGAAGAACCGTGCGCGCTTTGCTGAGGTCATTCGCGCGGGCATTGCGCTTGCTGCGAGCGGAGACAAGATCGTTGTACTCGGCGTTCCTCCTACGCGAGCGGAGACTGGTTACGGTTACATCGAATTGGGCGCGAAGGCCGAGGCTTCGCAGGATGTTGCGGTGCGGCGAGTGAAGCGGTTCACCGAGAAGCCACATGCGGCATTGGCGGAGCAGTTTGTGGCGTCGGGTAATTATGCTTGGAACGCAGGAATCTTCCTGTGGAGCGCGCGGACTCTTGCAAATGCTATTCGCGAGCACAGCCCCGCGATGGCGCCGCTGCTGGAGCGGATCGCCGAGGCGTACAGAACCTCGAAGACGGAGTTCGATCGCGTCTTTGCCGAGGTTTATCCGCAATGCGAGAACATCAGCATCGACTATGCTGTGCTCGAACCGCGTTCGGCCAAAGGCGAGACAGGCGCGGAGATCTATTGTCTGCCCGGCGATTTCGAGTGGAATGATCTTGGCTGCTGGTCTGCGTTGCATGAGCATGCGGCTGGCTGTCCGCCGGAGCAGGTTTCGGTTGCGAATGTGTTTGATGGAGAAGATCCGCTTTGCATCTCCATCGATTCAACCGGCAACTATGTTCATGCGCCGGGTAAGGTGATCGCTTTGGTTGGCGTCAGCAACCTTGTTGTTGTGCAGACCAAGGATGCTCTGTTGATTACGACTCGCGAGCGGTCGCAAGAGGTTGGCAAAGTGGTTGCTGAACTCAAGAATGCTGGACGTGACGATCTGATCTAGCGTTAGAACAAAAAATATGGCAGAGACGACAGTAGTCAAGTTTGGCACCGATGGCTGGCGCGGCATCATCGCAGACGATTTTACGTATGCGAATGTGCGGGTCGCCGCGGCTGCGATTGCGAATTATGTTTTGGCGGACGAGAATCCGTCGGCCGGTGTTTGCATCGCTTACGACACCCGGTTCGGTTCGCGTTCTTTTGCGAAAGTTGTCGCGGAGGTAGTTGCTGCAGCGGGTATTCCGGTGGCCATGGCTGCAGAGATCACACCCACGCCTGGGCTTTCGTATGCGGTTCGCGAGCGGAAGGCGGCGGGCGGGGTGATGATTACCTCCAGCCACAATCCTGCCGAGTGGAACGGCGTGAAGTACAAGGCGAGCTATGGCGGATCGGGCAAGCCGTCCATCATGACTGCGATTGAAAGCTATCTGGGCAAGCCGCTTGCGAGGGCTGCGAAGCCAGCGGTGATCGAGACGGTCGACTTCAATCCGGATTACATTGCTGCGATTGCGCGTTTTGTCGATCTTGATGCGATACGTGCCTCCGGGTATAGGTTTTTGATCGACTGCATGTATGGCGCGGGGCGCGGTGTGATCGCGGGCATATTTTCCAAGGCCAATGTTCCTTTCGTCGAGATTCGGAGTGAGATCAATCCGGCGTTTCCGGGGATCAATCCTGAGCCGATTCTGCCGCATATCAAGGCGGCGCAGGTCGCTGTTGTGGCGGAGAGGTGCGATGCGGGGCTGATTACTGATGGCGATGCAGACCGCATCGGAGCGGTGGATGAGCATGGCAACGTGGTCGATGCGCACAAGATTCTGGCCGTGCTGGCGAAGTGGCTGCTGGAGCGGAAGAAGTGGCCGGGCGATGTGACGCGGGCGTTCAATACCACGAAGATGCTGGACCGTATTGCAGCCAAATATGGGCGGCGGCTGCATGAGCATGGGATCGGCTTTAAGTACGTTGTGGACCTGATGCTCGCGCAGGAGATTTTGATTGGCGGTGAGGAGTCGGGCGGCATCGGCATCAGCCGCCATCTGCCGGAGCGGGATGGGTTGCTGAACTCGCTGCTGCTGGCGAATGTGATGGCGGATGAGAAGAAGACGCTGGGCCAACTGGTTGCTGCGCTGCAGGAGGGGTTTGGCGAGCACCAGTACGGGCGCGTCGATATGCACATCGATGAGGCGGTGAAGCAGTCGGCCATTGCGCGGGCTGGCGCTCTGAAAGACAGGGCTGGCGTCGCTGATTTTGCCGGGATGAAGGTACTGCGGGTGGAGACACTGGATGGCATTAAATTCTTCCTCGGCAATCCTGACTGTGCCGGCAGGAAGAATGCCGCGGAGACGTGGTTGCTGCTGCGCGCTTCAGGCACGGAGCCTCTGCTGCGGGTGTACTGCGAGAGCTGTTCGGTGGAGTCGGTTGCGAAGGTGCTGGCAGCGGCGCAGGCGTTTGTGCTTGAGGGGAGTGCGGGTTGAGCGAGCCGGTTTGCGTGACCGCCAAAGGAATTTTGTTCGATATGGATGGGGTACTGATCAGCTCCATCGAGTCGGTGGTGCGCTGCTGGAGGCGCTGGGCGGAGCTGTATGACGTGCCGAATGCAGCGGAGTTCGAGGTGCCGCATGGTATCCGCGCCATCGACATTGTGAAGATGCTGCGGCCTGATATCGATCCGCGGGAGGGGCTGCGGGTGATCGAGGACATGGAGGTGGAGGATGTTGCGGATCTCCGTGTGCTGCCGGGGGTGAAGGCGCTGCTGGACGGGTTGCCGCTGGAGCGCTGGGCGATTGTGACCTCTTCGACACGGCGGTTGCTGCTTGCGCGGCTAAAGGCGGCCGGGCTGCCGGTGTCGAAACGGATCATCAGCGCGGACGAGGTGGAGCGGGGTAAGCCTAATCCGGAGCCGTACCGGCGTGGGGCGGAGCTGCTGGGGTTTCGGCCGGAGGAGTGTCTGGTGGTGGAGGATGCGCCTTCGGGTGTGGGGGCTGGCAAGGCGGCTGGGTGTCGTGTGCTGGGAGTGTTGGGGACGCATTCGGCGGAGGAGCTGCGCGGGGCGGATTGGATTGTGGGGTCGCTGGAGGGGCTGGCGGTGACGACGAGCCCGGATGGGCTGGAGCTGCGGTTTTCGCCGGTGGTTTGAGTTGCGCCGGGCCTGCTGTCGTTTCCTCATTTTGATTGCCTGTGGGGGATATCCCCTCCCATTAAAGTGTGCAAAGTCTTCATTGCAGGAACTTTAGGCTTGTACTTCGGGTTCTGGTAAGCTGTAAAGTCTTTGCAATCAGTGGGCATCGTTGGTAAAGTCTTCATTTATTTGACTTAAAGCAAAAAAGCCCGAGGCCTTAGGCCAGGGCTTTCTCCTTTTCCTTTCTTCTATTTCTATTATAGCTGTTGGAGTGGAACTAAATTCCAACTCGATTTTGTTTTGTTTGAATGATTTAGGTGGTTTTTGGACTTGACATGCGATTTTTGGGCTGAAAACGCGAAAAATGAATGCAAAATCAACAAAACGTGGTATTTATGGGTTGAAATGTGCGGAGGATTGTTGTGGAACAGCTTCTTCGGGATCCTTCCCCTTCGACAGGCTCAGGGTCAGGATGACAGCAAAGGCCAAGGTATGGGGTCAGCATGACAGCGGAGGCGATGACGGCAGAGGCAAAGGTGACGGGTTAGCAAAATGCAGAAGCAATGCCAAAGCAACGGCGACTGCGCTGCTCCTGATTATCCGCGGAGGAGGGCTTCGACTCGGTGGAGGTCTTCCTCGGTGTCGACGCCGATAGTGTCGAAGTTGGTGGGTTCGACGTAGATGTCGATGTTGTTTTCGAGGAAGCGAAGCTGTTCTAGGCGCTCGGTTTGTTCGAGGGCGCTGAGGGGCAGGGTGGGGAAACGCTGGAGCGTCGCTTTGCGGTACCCGTATAGGCCGATGTGCTTCCAGTATTTCGGGGCGTTGTCGACGCGGGCATCTCTGTCATAGGGGATGGTGGCGCGGGAGAAGTAGAGGGCGCGGCCGTCGGCGGCGGTGACTACTTTGACTGCGTTGGGATTGGCGATGTTTTCGGGGGTGCAGAGAACTTTGAGGGTGGAGACCTCGACGTGTGGTTGCGCGAAGGGGCGGAGGAGCGAGGTGAGGTGCTCGGGTTTGAGGAGCGGCTCGTCGCCCTGGATGTTGACGTAGATGTCAGCCGGGATCTGTTGCGCGACGGCATGGACGCGGTCGGTACCGCTGGGAAGCTCGGTGGAGGTGAGTTGGACGGGCCAGTTGTTTTGCCGGCAGAGGGCGGCTACCTCGTCGGAGTCGGTGGCGATGACTACACGGTCGAGTTGGGGGCAGGCGGTGGCGGCTTCGTAGACCCAGGCGAGCATGGGCCGACCGGCGATGGTGCGAAGGACTTTACGTGTGAGCCGCGTGGAGGCGAGACGCGCGGGAATGACGCCGAGGACGGTCGCGGGCTGCTTTACGGCGGGCTGGGAATGAAGCTGCGAATCAAGTATGATGGAACCTGGTTGTGCCGTGGCGATCGTCTCTTTCTGGAAGAGAATTTTTGTGCCGGCGTGCCCCTTACACACATCGGCGGTGTAGCTCAGATGGTTAGAGCGACGGACTCATAACCCGTAGGTCGACAGTTCGATTCTGTCCACCGCCACCAAAGTGTTATTGTGCCTGCCAGCGCACTCTTACGGTTCGAGAGTATCATTTAGCTATATCATTTTGAGGGTGGGATGCGTCTAATCTCTGTGCTGTGCGGGACACCCACGATGGAGTCGCTCTAACTATGCCCAAAATTTCGAAGATTCTGCTGCTTGCCGTGTCGGTGGTTCTGGTTGTTACGGTCTTCCTCGGTGTGAACTCGAGCGGTGTCAGCGCGGCGTCTGAGCCGCAGGATGGCGCTTACCGCCAGATCAATGTCTACAGCGAGGTGCTGCGGCACATCCAGACCGACTATGTGGAGCAGCCGAATATTACCGCCGTGACTAACGGCGCGCTGCGGGGACTGCTGGAATCGCTGGATGCAGACTCCAGTTACCTGACGCCGGAGGACTACAAGGCCTACAAGGCGGATAAGGGCGGCAAGGCTCAGGTGGGGATCAACGTTTCGAAGCGGTATGGTTATGCTTCGGTGGTTTCGGTGGTGCCGGGCAGTCCAGCGGACAAGGCCAACATCAGCGATGGCGACATTATCGAGGCGATTGGGCCGGCGGATACGCGCGATATCTCGCTGGCGATGATTCAGTTGCTGCTGGAAGGGCAGCCTGGGAGTGAGCTGACGCTGTCGGTGGTGCGGCCTCGCAAGTCGGCTCCGGACAAGATTGTGTTGACGCGGGTTGCGCCGTCGCTGCCGCCGGTCGCGGAGACAATGTATGAGAATGCTTCGATACTTTATCTGAAGCCGGGGGTGCTGGACCACGACCACGTGCAGCAGATTGAAGCGAAGCTGAAGAGCATGCCGAAGGCGGGGAACAAGAAGATCCTGCTTGACCTGCGCGATGTTGCTGCGGGGGACATGGCTGAGGCGACCCGGTTGGCGAACTTCTTTCTGAAGGATGGCACGATCGCGATGCTCGAAGGGCAGAAGGTGCAGAAGCAGACCTTCACGGCCGACGCTTCGAAGGCGATTACCCCGACAGCGCCTGTGGTGGTTCTGGTGAATCGCGGGACTGCGGGGCCGGCGGAGCTTGCGGCTGCGGCGCTGTTGGATAACAAGCGGGCGGATCTGGTGGGTGAGAAGACGTTTGGCGAAGGGGCTCAGCAGAAGACGTTTGAGCTGCCGGATGGTGCGGCGCTGATTCTGTCGATCGCGAAGTATGAGTCGCCCTCGGGTAAGAAGCTGCAGGATGATGGCGTTACGCCGGGCGTAGTGGTGGCTTCGAATGTCGATCAGACTCCCGTTGTGGATGACGATGCTGTGCCGACTGAGAATCAGGCGGCTCCAGCGAAGCCCAGCGTGACGGTGGACGAACAGCTGTCGAAGGCGCTTGCGCTGCTGAAGAGCAAGGCTGCCTAGCGGGATTCTTCTCGACTTTGGGGCACTGGCGGTGGGCTGAAACGGTGGCGGTCCGTGCTATTGTGAAAGGGCCGTGCAGAGCCTATACAGCCGCGAAAACCGGTCGCCTGAGTTGGAAGAGATACCGCGGTGGAGACGAATCCTTCGCCGCGCTACGCTTAGTGGGCCTGACTATCCCAGCCGCCGAATTGCACGGCGGGTCACGTTCTTCGTGCTGCTTGGGTTGTCGGCTGTCTTTGGGGCGTTGTGCGGATTGATGCTGGTTTACTCCATCGATCTGCCGCAGATGGATGACCTCGCGCGCTATCATCCCAACACTACAACTGAGCTGCTTGATGTCCATGGGAAGGTCTTTGGGTCGTTTGCGCTGGAGCGGCGTGTGGTCTTGCCGTATGCGGAGTTTCCTCCGGTGTTGCGGCAGGCGATTATTTCGATTGAAGATAAGAGCTTTGAGCGCAACTGGGGTGTGAACCTGTTTCGTGCTGTGGGAGCAGCTTATCGCGATCTGCACTCGAATGGGCGGGCGCAGGGCGCCTCTACGCTGACCATGCAGCTTGCGCGGAATCTTTTTCTCTCTTCGGAGAAGACGTATGGCCGCAAGATTCAGGAGGTGTTCCTCTCCGTACAGATCGAGCGGCGGTTTACCAAACAGCAGATCTTCGAGCTCTATGCGAACCAGATCTACCTGGGACATGGGACGTATGGGTTTGAGGCTGGGTCGGAGTTTTTCTTCAATAAGCATGCGCGTGATCTGACGTTGCCCGAGGCAGCTCTGCTGGCGGCGCTTCCGAAGGGACCTGAGGCTTATTCACCGCTGAAGTATCCTGAACGCGCTTTGAGACGGCGGAACCTTGTGCTTAGCGAGATGCTGGACGATGGCAAGATTACGCTGCAGCAGGCGAATGCGGCGAAGGCTGCGCCGCTGGGGCTGCATCTTGAGCCTCCCGCGAATAGCGTTGCTCCTTATTTTGTGGAAGAGGTGCGGCGGCAGTTGGAGAAGCAGTACGGTGTTGAGCAGGTGCATGGTGCGGGGCTTCGCGTCTTTACGACACTTGATCTGGATCTGCAGTTAGTCGCCAACAAGGCTGTTCTTGAAGGCACGGCAACTTACGAACGGCGACATGGGTGGAAGGGAAGGCTGCCGAATGTGGTGCTGGATGGCGCGGATATTGAAAGTTACCGGCATCCTGACTGGGCGCAGCCGCTCGACAAGGGAAGTTATGTTCATGGGGTGGTCACGGCAGTGGCCGCGAAGAAGGTTGTGGTCAAGGTTGGTGCTGCGCAGCAGGTTGTGCTGACTCCTGAGGATTGGAAGTGGACGCAGAACTTGGATGGCGACGGTTTTTTGCGGACGGGCGATGTGGTTTACGTGAGGATCGAAAGTAGCTCGCCCGATGGTGCGCTGCATGCATCGCTGCAACAGGACTCGGGCGCGCAGGCTTCGATGATGGCGGTGGATAACTCGAGCGGCGAGGTGCTCGCCATGGTGGGCGGGAGGGACTTCGCGCTGTCGCAGTTCAACCGCGCTACTCAGGCCCAGCGCCAGGTCGGGTCGTCGTTCAAGCCGTATGTCTACACGACGGCGGTTGAGGGTGGGGCAAAGCCTACCGACATCATTGTCGATGGCCCGGTGACTTTTCCGACGCCGAATGGACCCTATACGCCGCATAACTACGAGGCGAACTATAAGGGGGCGATGACGCTGTTGAATGCGTTCGCTGAATCGAGAAATATCCCGGCGCTGAAGTTGGCTGAGAGATATGGAATTCGCAAGGTGATTGAGACGGCGCACCGCTTCGGCGTCACGAGCAATATTCCGGTGTTTCTGCCGGTGGCGATCGGAGCTGCGGACATCACGCTGGCCGAGCAGGTGGGGGCCTATAGCGTGTTTCCGAATGATGGGATACGGATTGAGCCGCGCTACATCCGCAAGGTGACGCAGGCGGATGGGCTGCCGCTCGACGAGGCGCCGAGCCAGGTGTCGGAGGTTATTTCGGTTGAAACTGCGCGCACGATGATGCAGTTTTTGCAGGCGGTAGTTCAGCACGGTACAGCGGCATCGGCGTCGCAACTGAAGCATCCGCTAGGAGGGAAGACGGGAACGACGAATGATTATACGGATGCCTGGTTTATTGGGTTTTCGCCATCGGTGACCTGCGGGACATGGATTGGCTTCGATGACCGTCAGACGCTGGGCGAAAAGGAGACCGGGGCTCGCGCGGCGTTGCCGATGTGGATGGACGTCATGCGGGTCGTCATTGCGAAGAAGCCGAACGAGGCGTTCGCGACAGCTGGTGCGCCGCAGAAGAAGTTGGATGTGCCGCTGACGGCACGACCATTGCCGCAACCGGTTGCCAAGCCCGACGAGGCCGATCCGGATGCGCCTGACAGCAGTGGGGACAAGCCTAAACAGCCTGCCACTCCTGCTGGTGCTGTTCCTTCGAGTACACCGGCGCCGGAACCTTTAGCGGCTCCTGCGACTGACAAGCCGGTACTGCCTGCTGTTCCTTCTGGTTCTCCTGCTCCTCGTGCAGCTGCGCCGCCAAAACCTGCTCCGAGCAGCCCTGTGAAGGGAGCTACGGCGCCAGCGAAGCCGGCTGGTGACGAGCGGAGCGGGGTTGCGAAGCCACCGCCCGACACAGACTGAAGTAGCGTTTTGCTTTGGCGACGTCGCGGCCAATCTGCTCTCGCAGAGCCTCGGGGGTCGGCCACCGAATTTCAGCGCGTAGACGCAGCAAAAATGTCAGGGTTAGAGGCGTGTATTCGTCGAGCGCGATGGGATGGAAGTTGAGCAGGTGGGATTCGACCGTGAAGGAGTCGGCGCCGAAGGTTGGGCGGTTGCCGACGTTGGTGACGGCATCGAAGGTTTCGGCGGATGCACCTGCGCCGATGGTTAGCGATGTGATGTAGACGCCGTTTGCGGGGAGCAATTCGGCGTATGGCGCGAGATTGATCGTCGGGACGGTGTAGCGCGTCCCGTAGCCGCGGCCTGAGGCTGGCGTGCCGGTGATCGCGAAGGGACGGCCCAGGAGTGCGCGTACGCGGCTGACGTTGCCCTCTGCGATTAGCTTCCGTATGGCGCTCGAAGAGATTGCCTGGCCTCGGATGGTTTGCGGCGCATAGACGCGAACGCTGAAACCAAGTTCACGGCCCAGTGCTTCGAGGTTGTTGACGCCTGCCTCTGCCTGGTAGCCGAAGCGAAAATTCTCTCCTTCATGCAACTCGGTCACGTGCAGAGCCTGTTGCAGCACTTCTGTGGCGAAGGCGCGGGCAGACATCCGTGAAAGGTCATCCGTGAAGGGCAGGACCAGTACGGCGTCGATGCCGGTGGCGGCGAGCAGCTGCAGTTTTTCGGTGAGCGGCGTGATGAGCGGCTGGCTCGACTCGGGCCGGATGACCCGTGCAGGATGAGGATCGAAGGTGATCGCGACGGAGGGGATGCCGAGAGTGCGGGCGCGGGCGACGACCTCAGAGATGACCCATTGGTGGCCGCGATGCACACCGTCGAAGTTGCCGATGGTGGCGATCGACGGGCCGTAGTTCGAGGGGATCTCTGCGAGTTGGCGAAATATCTGCATCAGGCGATCTCGAACTTTATCTGCTGGCCGTCGTAGGCCAGACGGATGTGAGGTGGAAGTTTGGCGTTGGTTGCATCGTGATCGAGATCGTGGCTCATGTGGGTGAAAAAGGCGCGCTGAGGCTTCAGCTGTTCGACAGTGGCGATGGATTTTTCGAGGTGCGAGTGGCTGGGATGAGGATCGTGGCGGAGAGCATCCACGATCAACACGTCGAGGTTCTGCAGCAGAGGCAGACTCACCTCGGGAATGTCGCTCATGTCGGTGAGGTAGGCGGCGCTGCCGAAGCGATAGCCGGTGATCTCCTGCCGGCCATGGGTGACAGGAATTCGCTGGAAGCATGCGCCAAAGAGATCGATTCCGGCCCCGGGGGTGGGATCGATGCGATGGATATGGACGCGGGCGCTGGTGGGATAACGGTCTTCCTTGCGAAAGGTGTACTCGAAGATGCGTTCGATGTTGTCTGCTGTGGCCTCGTCGGCGTAGACGGGCAGATTGCCGTTGCCACGAAAGCTGAGTGGACGCAAGTCGTCGAAGCCCATCACGTGATCGGCGTGGCCGTGGGTGTAGAGCACGGCATCGACGCGGCGAATTCCTTCGCGCAATGCCTGGGCGTGGAAGTCGGGACCTGTGTCGATCAATACGGTATGGCCGTCGTAGCCGAGCCGGATTGATGGACGGGTGCGCCGGTTGTGCGGATCTCCATCCGGAGAGACGGCGGAGGTGCAGACGGCGCAGTCGCAGCCCAGCGTCGGTACGCCCATCGAGGTTCCTGTACCGAGAAAAGTGAGGATAGCTTCCATCGTTTAGAGCAATTCTCCCATTACTGTGAAGTGGAAGATTCTGCGGAGTGCCGTTTTCCTTGAGAGAAAACGGCCATAAGTTTCAAGCACCCTATACACCCACGGGAGAATTGCTCAAGCGGGCCGTTTAGCGAACAATACTGGGACCGGCGGGGCCAGGGCGGCCAGCGGCGGGCGCTTTGGCTGCGGCGGAGCGCGCAAGGGCCTGCGTGATCTCGAGGAAGGCCATTCGGAGCTCGAAGAGTGCGCTGTCGAGCAGACGGCTCTCCTCGGCGGAGAGGTTGCCTTTGGTCTTTTCTGCGAGCACGGCCAGCATATCGATGCTCTGGCGCGCGCCGAGGATGTCGACCTGAGGCTGCTGTCCCTCGTGGGTTGCGGCTCCAAGCTGCACCATCGCCGTCATGTAGACGGACTGAACGAGTTGCTCGAAGCTCATCGCTGGCGGATGATCCATGCCGGGGTTGGCCGAGCGAATGGCGGTGTCGAGCCGGTCCGCCGTCATCTCGTAGGCGCGGCGTGCCTGATCGTTCTCTTCGGCGGTGGGCGGGGGCGGCAGTTCAGGTTCGGGTGCAGTTTCAGGAGATGAGGTGGTTGCGGCTTGCGGGGCGGCAGCGGGAGCTACAGGTTCAGCGGGAGTTGCTGCGCGCTCTTCTCTTTCTGGTGAAGGATCGGCGTCGGGGCGCAGCTCGCCGTCCATGGTGAACTTGCGGCGATCGGTGACAACGAAGGGCTTGCTCTGTTCGGGCATGATTACACTCTTTCAGGAGATTCTGATGCAGGCCGCCGGGCTGACGGTGCAGCGGCGGAAAAGGGAAGTGAGACAGGGACGGCAACTCCGCCGGTGTAAAGAATGGGGATGCCTCGATCCAAGGTCTCGCGGCGCACGTAGCCGAGGCCAAGCTGAATAGTGTTGCCGTTACCTGTGGGTGGCGGAATGGCGGCGACACTGGTTAGCTCGCCAATCTGTTTGCTGTCTGCCTCCAGAAGTGAGCCGGCGGTGGGTAGATCTCCTTCGAGCCGGAATGCGCTGAAGGTGCGATGCACATTGCCGCGTGACCGGATGCGTTCAACGATCTCCTGGCCAAGGTAGCAACCCTTGGCGAAGTGCAGAGCGCGGGTTTGGCCGGTCTCCTGCGGGAGTTCGCGATCGCGGATGTCGGCGCCGTAGAGGGGCGTTCCTTCGAGGATCCGCAGCCACTCCAGGCTTTGCGCCTCGCAGAGTGCGGCGCCGGCGTTTTGGAGAGCGTCGAGAAGTTTCGGTGTGGTCTCGGTATCGGTCCAAAGCTCGTATCGTGAGACTAGTGGGCTATGCATGTGAAAGGCGCTGATTTGAGCGGCATTCCACGATGTCGTCCGTTCTCCGAGGGTTTCAAGACCTTCAAGGCTGATGCCAATCTTCGCGAGGAGGAAGGGCGCTTGTGGACCGGCGACTAACAAGCCAGAACGTGTACTCGTGATGTCGGCTAACTCCACGTCATCCATGATGATGAAGCGGTCGAGGAGTGCCATGAGGGCTGGCACCTGGGACGAGGCTGTCTCCATCAGGAGAGCTTCGGGTTCGGCGAAGATCATAGCGTCGCCCTGGATGCGGCCCTGGACGCTCAACAGGAAGTTGTAGTTGCCCTCGCCGGGTTTTAAGTCCTGGACCGAGTTGGTGACCATTCCGTTGAGCCAGCGGACGCGATCCTCTCCGGTTACGCGAATCCAGCCAATTTGATCGAGTGGGGCTACTCCTGCTCCCTGGAGCAGAGCTGCGAGTTGCGAGGCCGGGCTGGACGTCGATGCGGTGGCGATTTCGGGATGTGCGGGTGGGGTCATAGCGAATGGTACGGAAAACTCTCGTACACTTGATTATAGCGGTGGATTGAGAGGGTTATGTTGCAGCGAGGGGTTTGCGGTGGAGAGGTAAGTTTGATGAGGTGGGTTGCGGGGCTTGCGCTTTTGATGGCCAGTTGTGCGGCGAATGCGGGACAGACCGCGACTCCCAATGCCAGTCAGGTACCGACGCAGCCACAGCCGCAGTCGGCGACACAGGCTCCTATGACGAAGGAGCAGGCGAAGGAGCTCTTTCGTTCGGTGGATGAGATTCTCAGCTTTGCCAGCAGCGATACCAAGCTGCCGATTGAGCATACAGTGAAACGCAAACTGGTGTCTCGCGATGAGGTTAACCACTACCTTCGGGAGAAGTTCGACGAGGACGAAAGCGCGAAGCGGATGGAACGCTCCGAGATTGTGTTGAAGAAGTTCGGCCTGCTCGACCGCGACTTTCATCTAGGGCCTTTTCTGCTTTCTTTGCTGACGGAGCAGATTGCCGGGTTTTACGACAACAAGACCAAGACCGTGAATTTGCTCGATTGGATCCAACCCGAGGAGCAGAAGCCGGTGCTTGCACATGAACTGACCCACGCCCTGCAGGATCAGAAGGTCGGTCTGACGAAGTGGTCGTCGGTTAGTCTCAACGGGCCGTCACATAATGTGCAGGAGGATAACCGTCATCTGCAGGTGGATGAGGCTGACACGGCGCGGAGTGCGGTTGCTGAGGGCCAGGCCATGGCCGTCTTTGTCGACTACACGCTGCGGCCGACTGGAAAGACGCTGGCCGATGCGCCGGATCTCGCGGACCATTTGAAAGAGCAGGTGTCGGATACGAGCGGTTCGCCGGTGATGGCACGGGCGCCGCTGCTGCTGCAGGAGTCGTTGTTGTTTCCATACGGTGAAGGCTTGAGTTTCGAGCAGGCGATTCTGGTCAAGGCGGGGAAGGAAGCGGCTTTCGGCGGTGTGCTGGCCAATCCACCTTCTTCGAGCTTCGAGATCATGCATCCGGAGGCTTACATGGCGCATGCGCCGGTGCCGGTAGTGCGGCTGCCGGATATCCATCCTCTGCTGGACGCCGAGTACACGCCGTACGATGTTGGGGTCATGGGCGAGCTCGATGTGCGCATTCTTGTAGAGCTTTTCGGCGGTCGTGAGATGGCGGATGCGCTTGCTCCGGAATGGAATGGTGGCGTTTATTACGCAGCACAGCGGAAGTCTGCGACCACGCCAGCAGAGAAGGAATCGACGGCGTCGCTCGGGCTGATCTACTACTCGCGCTGGAAGAACCGCGATTCTGCGCGTTCCTTCATGCATACCTATGCCGCGCAGATTCCAAGGAAATACTCCAATGTCACGGAGCGGACGAAGGACGAGGCAGATGAAAAGGAACAGGTTTTCTCGACCAACGAGGGTGATGTCCTGATCTCTCTCACCGGTACCGGTGTTTTTATCGGCGAAGGCTTCGATCTTGCACTGGCTCGGAAGCTTCGTAACGCGATCGTGAGCATGCAGCCCGAGGGGCCAATGAAACAGGTAGCCGCTCCGATGCGGGAGCTGACGCTCTCTGTGGCGCGCGTTTTCGCTTCTTTCGGTTCGGTCAGCGCAAACGCGATGCAACGATATACTTCTAGAGGGTCGACGATAAGGCCGGACAGCGTCCGCTAAGGGGAGCACAGGGTTTGAAGAAGGCAGAGATTGGCATTATCGGAGGCAGTGGTCTGTATGCCATGCCCGGACTTATCAATGTGCGCGAAGAGCGCGTGAGGACACCGTTTGGAGATCCCTCCGACGCATTTATTCTGGGTGAACTTGAGGGACGCAAGGTTGCATTTCTCGCACGGCATGGACGCGGGCATCGCCTTTTGCCCAGCGAGTTGAACTTTCGCGCCAATATTTTTGCGATGAAGATGCTTGGTGTTGAGCGCATCCTATCCGTCTCGGCCGTGGGCTCGCTCAAAGAGGAGCATAAGCCGACTGACTTCGTTATTCCTGACCAGTTCATCGACCGCACCTACGCGCGGGTCTCCACTTTTTTCGGCGAAGGGATCGTGGCGCACGTCGGCTTCGGTGATCCGGTTTGCGCGACGGTTGCTTCCGTTTTCAAGAAGGCTTGTGATGCTGTGGGTGTCGTGGGCAAGAGCGGCGGGACCTACGTTTGTATGGAGGGGCCGCAGTTCTCGACACGCGCGGAGTCGAACCTCTACCGCAGTTGGGGTGCAGATGTCATCGGCATGACCAATCTGCAGGAGGCGAAGCTGGCTCGCGAGGCCGAGATCTGCTACGCCACCATGGCGATGGTCACCGACTACGATTGCTGGCGGGAAGGCCATGACGATGTCACCGTCGATCAGGTTGTCGCGGTGCTTCATCAGAACGCGGATAACGCGGCTAAGGTTGTGCGGTCTGCTATCGCCGCGATGCCAACCGAGAAGAGCTGCACCTGCGGGGACGCGCTCAAGTACGCCATTCTGACCGATCGCAAGGCGATCCCTGCTGAGTCGCGTCAAAAGCTTGCAATTCTGCTGGATAAGTATTTTTAGTGAAGCTTGTTGCAATCAACTTTAGATATGTATCTAAAGTTGTTGCATATTAACAATTCCCATTGGATCAAAAGGAGTTTATGGCAATTCTGGTTGTAGGATCGGTAGCGTTCGATAGCATTGAAACCCCACATGGCAAGGTAGATCATTGTCTGGGGGGTGCGGCGACTCATTTTGCGCTGGCAGCAAGTTACTTTACTCCCGTCCGTGTGATCGCAGTCGTCGGAAAAGATTTCACCGCTGAGCACGAGGCGGTCTTGACGCGGCGCGGCATCGATACCCAGGGCATTGAACGCTCGAACGGACTCAGCTTTCACTGGACCGGCTCTTACTCCGGCAATATGGACGAAGCCAAGACGCTGGGCACGGATCTAAATGTCTTCGAGACCTTTGAGCCGAAGATTCCTGACGCGTACAAAGACAGCGAATATCTTTTTCTTGCGAACATCGATCCTGTGCTGCAGGCGCGCGTTCGGAGCCAGATGCCCAAAGTCCGTATGGTTTGCGGCGATACCATGAATTACTGGATCGCCGATCATGCTGCGAACCTTGCCAAGGTACTGAGCGAGCTTGATGGGTTGCTGATCAACGACGGCGAGGTGCGCATGCTGGCCGGCGAGAGGAACCTTGTTCTGGCAGCTGAGAAGGTGCTTGCGATGGGGCCGAAGACGCTGATCGTTAAGCACGGCGAGTATGGCGCTACGGCGTTTTTCAGTGATCGCTCGTTTCCCAATACCAAACTTTCGCGACCGTTCCGCGCGCCAGCGCTTCCCCTGGCCGAGGTTGTCGATCCCACCGGCGCGGGCGACTCCTTCGCGGGAGGCTTCTACGGCTACCTTGCCTCTCAGCCCGAACTCACTCCGGCAGTATTCCGCACGGCCATGTTCTACGGCGGCGTGATGGGCTCGTTTGCGGTCGAACGCTTCGGCACTGAGCGTTTGCAGAACGTGACGCAGCAGGAGATTGACGAACGCTTCAAACTATTCCGGGAGATCTCGCACCTTGAGCATCCGGCGGTCTAAGTCGTCCCAAGGGTCCCGACCGGCGGCGTCCGCGATCGCGGCCCGTGCCACAGATGTGGCCACAAATCCAGACGAAGTGCGGCCAGCGACACGCGAGGAGACCTTTCCTATCGCTCTGGCCGCGGTGCTTCTTTCCTTTGTTGCTCTGCTCATTTCTTTTTCACGCGGCTATTTGCTGCTGTATGGAGATGCGGTCGCCCATCTCGGCATCGCCCGCCGCATTCTGGACTCGCACAACCCGGGGCTGGTCCAGCTTGGCGGGGTCTGGCTGCCGCTACCTCATCTGCTGATGCTGCCCTTCGTGCAAAAGATAGAGTGGTGGCAGAATGGACTTGCAGGCGCGTGGCTCTCGCTGATCTGCTACATCGCCAGCGTCGCCGGATTCTACCGACTGGCGCGCCATTTGCTGGTGCCGCGGTGGGCCATTGCTACGACAGCCTTTTATGCGCTAAACCCAAACCTGCTGTACCTGGCGACCACGGCCATGACGGAGCCGCTGTTTCTTGCGCTCCTTATCTGGACGACGCTGCTGACGGTCGAGTGTGTCGCTGCAATCCACGCGGCTCGTCACGGGGTCGTCGGCCGGCGGCTGATCTTCATTGGGGTCTTCGTCCTGGCGGCTGTTTACACTCGCTATGACGGCTGGGTCCTTGGCGCAATCGTCTGGTGCGTCCTCACCTTCACGCTGGCACGCCACCGCGACGTCTGGCGAAGAGCCGCTTTCTCCTTCGTCCTCTTCACCCTGCTGGTGGTTGCAGGGCCCATCGGCTGGCTGGCTTTCAATCAGCACTTTTTCCATGATCCGCTGGATTTTCTTCGTGGTCCTTACTCCGCCTCAGCGATTGAAAAGAAGACGGCGGCACCCGGCTCGGAGCACTATCACGGATGGCACAATCCATTTGTCGCCTTCGTGTACTACACTCGCACGGCGCAGTTGGACGCAGCCTTCTGGGAGACGGGCTTTCTGGTTATGGCTGCTGCGATTGGCGGACTGATCGTCGGCATTCGGCGCCGCCTTGCGTTGGCCGCGCTGCTCCTCTGGATACCGCTTCCGTTTTATGTCTACTCCGTCGCCTATGGTTCGGTGCCGATCTTCATCCCGCCACTGTGGCCGCACTCGTACTACAACTCCCGCTACGGGATGGAGATGTTGCCGGCGCTTTCCCTGTTCGCCTTTCTCGCGGTGCAGTGGGTTGAGGGTAGATGGGGCCAGTCGCAGCCGCTGGCGAAGAGGCTGATGCAGCCGATCGTGCTCCTTCTGATTGCGCTCAATGCGGTTGGGATAATGTATCGCACGCCGCTTGTGCTCAAAGAAGCGATTAATAATTCGACGACTCGTGTTGGATTCGAGACGGCTCTCGCTCGCCAATTGCTCGTCTTCCCCAAGGGATCTGTCATTCTGATGTACAACTCCGACCACGTTGGAGCGCTCGAGGACGCCGGGATTCCTCTGCGCCAGACGGTCAACGAAGGTGACTATGACAGCTTCCATGCCGCGCTAGCTGCGCCTGCCGCGCATGCGGCTTATGTCGTCGCGATCGTTGGCGACCCGGTGGATGCCGCCGTCGCTGCGCATCCCGAGGGTCTGACGGAGTTGACCATCTTGTGCACGACCGGCCAGCCGTGCGCGCGAATTTACCAGTCCGATCGTTTCGCTTCTGCACCGCCGAAGTCGTAAACGTACGTCACCGCATAGAACGCTGAGGCACAATAGAAACATCATGATTCCCTTCGTCAAAGCGCATGCATGCGGGAATGACTTTCTGATTATTGAAGAGCCGCTGGCACAGCGCCGGCATGCCGACCTTGCGCGAAAGCTCTGCGCACGCAACACCAGCGTTGGCGCGGATGGCATTGAGTTTCTCGACCGGAAGGCCAACGGCGAGTTCTTTCTGCGCCTCTTCAATGCCGACGGCAGCGAGGCGGAGCTTTCCGGCAACGGTACGCGCTGCGTCGCCGCGTGGCTGGCTAGCAGCGAAGGCAGGCAAAACGTTGCGTTGGGCACGCATGGTGGCCTGCGCACCTCCCACGTCGTCGAAGCCGCCGATCCGTTGTATTTGATTGAAAGCGAGATGGGTGTTCCGCGCGTGATGCGACGAACGATCGAGCTTCCAGGTGTCGGCAATGTGGATGGAGCCATGGTCAACGTGGGTAATCCACACTTCGTTCTCTTCGTTGACACTGATGACTTTAGCGCGTATGGTCGCGCCTGGCAGCAGCTCGGGGCACAGATCAGCACCAGCCCGTTGTTTCCCCACGGTACCAATGTTGAGTTTGTGCGCGTTATCTCACCATCCGAGATTTCCTTCCGCATCTACGAGCGGGGCTGTGGCCCGACTACCTCCTCTGGCACTGGGACCTGCGCTTCCTCCGCGGCGGCGATGGCTCTGCGCAGCGCAGAGCGCGAACTCACTGCTGTCGCGGAGGGCGGCGCGCAACGTACGGTCTGGCCTACGAGCGACGCCGTTATGCGCCTTACCGGGCCAGCTGAGATTATCTGCCGCGGGGAGGTCTCAGCGCTGTGACGATCTCATCGACGTCAGCAATCAGGCCTCGGGCGTTGCACCCTGGCGCGACCCTTGCGGTAGTTTCGCCGGCGAGCACGGCAAAGCCTGATCTGGTGCATAGCGGCATCGCTCATTTGCATGCGCTTGGCTACAAGACCGTTCTTGGCGCCCATGCGCTCGACGGAGGTCCGCTCTACTATGCGGGCACGGTCGAAGATCGTCTGCACGATCTGCATGCCGCCTTTGCAGATTCAACGATTGACGGCATCGTCTGCGCTCGCGGCGGGTGGGGCTCGGCTGAACTACTCCCGCATCTCGATGCCGACCTGATTCGGGCCAATCCCAAAATTTTTATTGGGTATAGCGATCACACTTCGCTTCATTGCTGGCTGCACAACGAAGCCAACCTCGTCACCTTCTACGGTCCGATGGTGGCTGCGGACTTTTCGCGCGATGATGGTGTCGATACGGCAAGTTGGCAACGCAGCCTTCAGGGTGATGGCGACTGGTCGCTTGGTGTAGCGGACGGCCTTCGCGTTCTTCGGCAGGGCATTGCTTCCGGTCGTTTGAATGGCGGCTGTATTTCCATATTTACCGAGGCATTGGGGACACCGTATGCGCCTCGCATCGAGGCGGACAGTATTCTTTTTCTCGAAGACATCGGCACCAAGCCGTACCAATGGGACCGGATGCTGCTGCATCTTCGCTATTCCGGGTTATTGGAGAAAGTAACCGGCATTGTCTTCGGCGATATGCGCCAATGCATCTCATCCGACGAGGGTGAGTACCTTGATCGCGCTATTCTTCACGCGCTTCGCGCCTTTGACGGGCCGATCGCCATTGGTTTGCGCAGCGGGCACGTAAGCGTCTCCAATATCACGCTCCCGCTGGGTGTACCGGCTACGCTCGACCTTTCGGAAGAAGGGAACCCGCGTATGCACCTTCTTGAAGGGGCCGTTACGGTTTAGGCTTGTATTCTCCAACTGCGAGTTTTTTCGATTATGCGTGATTCAAAACATATTCATCTCATCGGTATCTGTGGTACCGCGATGGCGTCGCTTGCAGGGATGTTGCAGCAGCAAGGGCATGGCGTCACCGGGTCGGATGCTGCCGCCTACCCGCCGATGAGCGACCTGCTCGCCAGTCTCAAGATTCCGATCCACGAGCCTTATTCCGAGAGCAATCTCGATCCGCGTCCCGATCTCGTCGTTGTTGGCAACGCCATCTCGCGCGGGAATGTGGAGCTCGAGCATGTGCTGGATACGCGCATTCCTTTTTGCTCCATGGCCTCAGTACTGCATGATGAATTTCTGCCGGGCCGCGAGTCGCTGGTCGTGGCGGGGACTCATGGGAAGACCACGACGACCAGCATGCTTGCCTGGATCTATGAGGTCGCCTCGCGGCAGAATCCTGCTTTTGCGCCGTCGTTTCTCATCGGGGGCGTGGCGGAGAACTTCGGCACCAGCTTCATGGTGCGGCCTACTCGGCCTTTTCTGCTCGAAGGAGATGAGTACGATACTGCTTTTTTCGATAAAGGGCCGAAGTTCCTCCATTACTTTCCCGATGCACTTATCCTGACGCACGTTGAATTTGATCACGCCGATATCTACGTTGATCTCCCTGCTGTGAAGACCGCTTTCAAGCGTTTGGTCAATCTGGTTCCGCGTCGCGGCCGGATTGTTGCTTTTGATGGCAGCGAGAATGTGGGTGAATGCGTGGCGAAGGCGTTTTGTTCGGTTGAACTTTATGGTTTTGCTCCCAACTCCCACTGGCGCGTATCTGAACTTAGCCACGAAGGCTCGCTGACGCGCTGGAAGGTGAATCGCGGCGGCGCTTCGTTTGCCGAGCTCACGCTGCCGATGGCGGGAGAGCATAACGCACTAAATGCCACCGCTGCAGCGGCGCTTGCCGCAGGACAGGGCGTATCGACTGCGGCCATCGTTGAGGCGCTGGCGACCTTCAAGAGCGTTAAACGCAGGCTTGAGGTTCGCGCGGTCGTTGATGGCGTTACGATCATCGATGACTTTGCGCACCATCCAACCGCAATCCGCGAGACCCTGCGCGCCTTACGTGAATCCTACCCGGGCCGCCGCCTATGGGCCGTGCTTGAGCCCCGCTCCAATACGCTGCGTCGCAATGTATTTGAACTCGATTTAGTGGATAGCCTCGCACTGGCTGACCGTGTCGTCCTGGCTGCGGTCTTCAAATCCGAGAGCATCCCCGCGGCGGAACGCCTGCACCCGGAGCATGTTGTTTCTGCCTTGAATACGCGTGGCACGCCTGCGTCTCTCATCGCGGATGCGGAGGCAATCGTAGAAGCAATCGCACCACAGCTTAGGGCCGGTGATGTCGTCGCGATTCTGTCCAACGGGGGATTCGGCAATATCTATCAGAAGCTGCCTTCTGCTATCGCCGCACAAAATTCAATCAAGCAAAACGTCTGATCCTGCATTTCTCATACTGCGGTATGCTGAAAAGTGGTATGTTCGCGACCTTCAAGCTGATTTTTGTCTATCTCACGCTCGGTTCGATCACCGGGATTATCGGTATTCCCTACACGCTGCTCGTCGGTAACATCAGTCTTCTTTATCGCGTCGCGATGTGGGTTACGAATGCGGGTGTGCGCGCCGCCGGCATCAAGATCGATATCCGTGGATTCGAGAATATTCCCGCCGGCCGCAGTTGCATCTTCATGAGCAACCACGTCTCGAATCTTGATCCGCCGGTCATGATTCCGCTGTTGCCGGGCCGGAGTTCGGTGCTGCTCAAAAAAGAACTGATGAATATTCCGATTCTGGGGCGGGCGATGCGTATGGCGAAGTTTGTGCCGGTGGAGCGCGGCAGCCGTCGCGATGCAGCGAAGGCCAGCGTGGAGGCCGCGGCCGAGGCTCTCCGCTCCGGGTTGCATATTATTGTTTACCCTGAGGGGACCCGCTCGCCGGATGGAAGGCTTTCAGCGTTCAAAAAGGGACCGTTCTTTCTCGCGCAGGAGACGCAGGCGCCGATCGTCCCGATCGCTCTCTCGGGCACGCAGTCCATGATGCGCAAGGGTAGCTATGCGATTACGCCGGGATTGGCGCGGATTCAGCTGCTCCCTGTCGTTGAGCCGTCGAGGTATGAGACACGCGAGGAACTTTTGTTAGCTGTGCGGAACGCCATCGCCGGGGCGCTGCCGCCGGATATGAAGCCGGCGGCTATTTGACGATCGCGTTGTTGTACCCATCAGTTTGAAGATGCTGGCGCATGGCGTCGGCTTCCTTCTTGCTGGCAAATGGGCCGATCTGCACGTGGAAGAGCTTGTCCTGGGTCTCGCGACGGATGGCGACGGTGTAGCCCCGGCGCTTCAGGTCGACTGCCACGACATCTGCGTCCTCCTGGTGCGACATGGCTGCAACCTGCACGACGGAAGACCCCGGCGAGAGCGTCGTTGCCGCGACAGAAACTGCCGCAACCGGCTTCGCGATTGCGCTTGTCGACGGTTCTGCACGCAGGCCCTGGCGGGGGGATGCGACGGCTGACTTCACTGGGTCGGATATCTGCTGGGTGTCCTGCGCTGCAGCGTTCGGCGGGTCAATAGGTACGATCGCGGATTGCGCCGTGCCTGCGGCTTGTTTGCTTGTTTCACTTGCGGGGCTTCCCGGCGACGGCTTGGAGTTGTTGTTATCCGATTCAGTTCTCACATCCGCAGGGGCGGCGACAGGTTGCGCAGACCGTCTGCCCAGCGAATAGCCAAAGCCGAAGAAGACCGCGCAGAGTAGCGCGAGTGCGAAGAAGATGCCAAGGATGGTGGTGGTTCCGAGCGAGATCTCACGGTCCTGTCCGGCGGCTTGGTGAAGATCCTGCAGATCATGATCGGTGTCGTATCGAGTGTTCACGGTTAGACCTTCTTCTCCAGAGTTGCATCAGGAGTGAATGTCTTATTGAACAGGTTTATCAGCTCCATGGGGAGAGGAAAGACGATGGTGGTATTTTTCTCGACACCTATCTCGGTAAGAGTCTGAAGATAACGGAGTTGGAGGGTCATGGGTTGGGTTGCCATCAGGGCAGCCGCTTCGACCAGTTTGGCTGCGGCGTTGAATTCGCCCTCGGCGTGAATGATTTTGGCCCGGCGTTCGCGCTCGGCCTCAGCTTGTTTGGCCATGGCACGCAGCATGGACTCTGGCATGTCGACCTGCTTGACCTCGACGGAGACGACCTTGACCCCGAAGGGTGCCGTGTGGCCGTCGATGATCGTCTGGATGCGTATGTTCAGGGCTTCGCGATGAGCAAGGAGACCGTCGAGGTCGACTTCGCCCAGCACCGAGCGCAGGGTGGTTTGCGCGAACTGAGAGGTTTGGTAGATGTAGTTGGCTACCTCGATGACAGCCTTGGTGGGATCGACGACCCGGAGGGTGATGACAGCATTCACTTTGAGGGTAACGTTGTCGCGGGTGATGACGTCCTGCGGGGGAACCTCCATGGCTTCCTGGCGAAGGCTGACGCGAACGATCTGGTCGATTGGGCGGAAGACCCAGATGACGCCCGGACCCTTGGCTGCCTCTTTCACACGTCCGAGGCGAAAGATGACGCCTCGCTCGTACTCTTTGAGGATGTTGAGGGCATTGATCAAGTAAAGAACGACGATGAAGATGGCGAAGAGGAGCGGGAGAGACATCATGGGTAGGACCTCTGGTGTACCCGACTGCGGCCACCGCTGCGATTGTAAAGCAGTTGCAGCGACGTGACCGTTGCCGGCTTAGAAACGCAGGAAGAAGCCGAACCCTGGCTCGAAGGTCGTGGTGCGTTGCTGGATGGTCAAGTAGTTGGTCAGAAAGTCAGGCGCCTTGAAGAAGAGTTGGCGGTACTGCGCGCGAACGCCAAAGTGAGGAGACAGTACGGTCGTTTCTGCGCCGACGGAGAAGTAGTAGGTAGCGCGCGCCTGTTCCGGCAGGGCCTGGCCGCCGCCCGGAGTCGGCCGGAAGATCATTGTGCCCGCGCCCGCCGAGGCAAACGGATTCACGCCGAAGTACTGCTTCCTGGTGTGGGCGACGTAGCCGAAGGTGTATTCACTTGCATTCTGCTGTACCCCGACTCTCGGGTTCGATCCGAATGGAGTAAAGGTGTCAGTGTATCGGGCGTAGGCGTAGTTGAACTCAAAACCGACCAATGGTTTTGCTATGTAACGAAGGGTGACGACAGCTCCTGCTGTGTTGCCGGGGCTGAGATTGACTGGCGTATGTGCCACTCCGTTTACGGTGGCAAAGCCGTTGGAAGCCTGGTTAAAGACACCTGCGCCGGTGACACCGAGATCGATGCGGGAGAGCTGACGGTCGAGGCCCGGGTACTGAGGGGTGGTTTGCGCTTTAGCAGTTGATCCCGCGGCGGTTAGCAGCAGGCAAAATAAGACACTCCGGACGCACAAGGGGCGAGGCACATTCAACATCAAGACGAAACTCCCTTATCGAAAACTACTGTTCTTTTAGTCTACTCTGGCGTGGACGTTGGCGGGTGTTGCGCGAAAGTCAGACAGTATCCTGCACTGGCTCTACGATCAAGACCAGGCCATCGATCGCGCGTATGGAGACTGCGGACCCGACACCGAGCGATGCGTGTCCGCGTAACAAGGCTTGCCAGAGTTCGCCGCGGATCTCGACCTGACCCGTGGGGCTGAGCGGAGTGCGCACGATGGCCGTGCCGCCGATCATGGCCTGTGGACCGGTGAGAACCTTGCCGCGACGCGCTTTGAGGGCGATCCATGCGAGCCCAAAGGTGATAGCGCCGAAGCCAAGGCCAGCGCCCAGGGCCGTGGCGGTGTGGACGCGCAACTCGGGGATGGGGCCGTCGACGAGGGTAGCGAGGCCGAAGACGAGCGAGGTCACGCCGGCCAACGCGAGCACGCCGTGGCTGCCGTATTTTGCCTCGAGCAGCATCAGTACGAACGCTGCGAGCAGCAGAACGATCGCCGTGTGCCGGATGGGGAGAAGGTTGAGGCCGAAGAGGCTGAGGAGGACGAAGAGTGTACCGAGGGAGCCAGGGACGACGGTGCCGGGCACGTTGAATTCGAGGTAGATGAGAAGGCCGCCAAGGACCAGCAGCAGAACGGCGATGTCAGGGTTGGTGAGCTTGCTGAGCAGGCGCTCGCGCAGGGAAGGGGCGATGGCGACGATCTCCGCTCCTTGTAGATGCAGGGTCTGGGTGGTGCCATCGAAGCGATGGATCTCGCGGCCGTCGAGCGCGGTGAGCAGGGCGACGTCGTCGGCTGAGTCGAGGTCGATTAGCTTCAGTTTGAGGGCCTCTTCGTCGCTGTAGGACTTGGAGTTGCGGACGGCGTCCTCGGCTGCCTCCACGTTGCGGCCACGGCGGGCGGCGTAGGAGCGCAGGAAGGCTGCGGCGTCGTTCTCAATCTTCTCTTTGAGAATGGGATCAAGCTGGCGGCCTTCGACGATGGGATGGGCAGCGCCGGCGTTGGTTCCAGGCGCCATGGCGGCTATGTCGGCGGCTTCGAGGACGAAAAAGCCGGCTGAACCCGCTCGGCTGCCAGCGGGAGAGATGAAGATGACGACCGGGACGGAGGAGTTTTCGATGGCCTGGACCATCACTCGGGTCGATTCGAGCAGACCGCCTGGAGTGCCCAGGGAGACGATAACCAGTTGGGCGTGCAGGTGGGCGGCCTCTAGAAGACCACGTTGGAGGTAGTCCGCGGTGATGGGTTGGATGGTGTCGTGAATCGTGAGTTTGACGATGACGGGGGCGGGGGAAGTGGCGGACAGCTTTGCAGGCAGCAGGCAGATGAGCGACATCAGTAACGTGAGTACGGTTTTGATGACGTTCCCGACGTTCCTGACGGTCTTCATGGGAGGCTCTGTCCACGCGCTTGCAGGGCCTGCCGCATGCCCTGGGCCGCGGTATCTTTGGGGTCAAGCTGGAGCGCTTTGCTGATATTTGCTGCTGAGGCCGCTGTCTGGTTTGCCTGGAGGTCGAGGCGGGCGAGCACGAGATAGGCGGGGACGTTGGGGTGCAGGTTGAGTGAGGTCTGAGCTTCGGCGCGGGCGTCATCTGGGCTGCCGCTGCGTTCGCGTACCTGGGCGAGACCCGCGTGAGCGGCGGCACTGGAGGCGTCGGCGGCAATGGCAGCCTGGAACTCCTGTTCGGCCTCGGGGACCAGGCCCTGGGCGAGGTAATCGTGGCCGAGTTGGGTGTACTGCGCGGCCTGCTCGGCGGGAGGAAGCGTGGCCATGCGGGCGGCACGCATCTGGTCAAGCTGGAATGCCGCTTGGCGGAATGAAGCTTCGGAGTAGGTTCTGCGGATGCGTTCGACGGGAGCGAAGTCCGAAGAGACGGCAGTTGTATCCGGCTTTGTGGCGGGCGCGATGTGCTTGCCCGCGTTGATGCTGGTCTTTAGCTCAGCCGCCTCTGCGTCGGTGGGGCGCAGCTTCAAGGTCAGGTCAACTTCGCGCTGGGCTCCGGCAAAATCTCCTCGGTGGAGCAGGGCAACGGCGAGGTTGTAGTGGTAGTCGGCGTCGTTGGGGTCGGCGGTGGAGGCGCGTTGGAACAAGGGAACGGCATCGTGGCCTTGGCGGCTGGAGGCGACGGCCTGGTTGTTGACAACCTCGGGTAGGGGAAGTCGGCTGGCGACGAAGGCAAAGGCTGATTCGGCCTCGGCGTATTTTGCGGTGTTGAAGCGCGCGAGGCCGATGTAGAAACTGGCTTCGAGAGCGCGCCGGTCGGTAGGATGAATCCTGGCGAGGGTTGCTGCTGCCCCGTCGTAGTCGCGCTGTGCGAATTGAGCTTTACCCAGAGCGAGGAGCGCTGCAGGATAATCGGGTGTCTCCTGTACGGCCATCTGCAGGCGCTTGATTCGCTCCTGCGAGGATGTCGCATCGGTGCCGCGAATGTAGTTCTCGAAGGCACTGAGCCGGACGCCGCCTGAGGCGGCGAGAAAGGTCTGCTGGGCTACGTTGAAGTGGGGATCGATCTGCCGGGCGACCTTCCAGGCGATGGCGTTCTCCACGTCGAAGAGGCGAGTGAGTTCGCTTGAGTCGTCGAGCGGCTGAGATAGCCGTAGTTTGTTGACCTCGAGCACCTGCGCTTGCACCGCGATGCGCTCACCATTGACGGTGTAGCTGCCTACGATCACAAAGTCGGCGTCGAGGGTTTGCGCGATGCGGATCGTTGTTGCGCGCGAAGGCTTGAAGTCAACGGGAAGGCCGAGATGATCGAGAGCGTACTGGCGGTCATCGCGGGTGATGGTCAGGAAGCCTGCGGAGGTCAGGCGCTGGTTGAGGGTGTCGGGAAAGGAGTCGCCGATCCAGGCGAGGTTGGTCTGGCCGGTGCGGTTGTCGAAGGGAAGCACAAGCACGACGCGACCGCCGGTCTCTGAGGCTTCAGGCGAGGGCGTTGATTGTGAGTGGCCGGCAAGATTGGAGAGGAGTAGCAGGAGAGCAGGCCATCGTTTTTGGAGCAGACCGCGAACTTGAGGAGGTCTCGTCACAGATATGAGTATAGAGCGTCAGTGCTTATTCGGCTGTATTAACGCGGCTTCGACGATGCGGGGGAAGTGGATGACTGCGGCCCACTCGCCTTTGCGGTGCGCTTGCCAGACGACGTCACCATGCAACAGTGCTGCGACTTCGGCTGGGGAGAGGTCGCGATGGAAGTCGAAGTACTTCGCGTCTGCGGATTCGTTGCGACGGCCGAGATTGATCTGGTTGGCTGGTGGCTCCCACTTGGTGGAGAAGATGAGGGCTACGTCATAGCTTCCGGGGTCGGCTGCGGCCTTCTGAATCTCATCCATCGCGAAGTTCTGGATGGCAGTGGTCTTGACGGGGTGGTTGGTGTAGCCGAGTTCGGGGCGGTTGAGTTCGGAGGTGGCGGGCCATGCGGTGAGGACGGTGGCTTGAGGATAGTGCAGGTCGATGAAGCGGACCGCGTGCTGGTGGAGGACGACCATGTCGCGATAGGTGAGGTTGTCCTCCGGGGCGAAGGCGTAAGGCGGATTGATCCAGATGCCGGCGAGGAACCCCGCCGCGCTGAGGACGGCAATTGGCCACCATTGACGGAGATGACGACGCCACGTTGCTGCGCAGAGGAGCAGGATGAGCGGATACATTGGCAGCAGATAGCGGGTGAGGAGCGCGCCGCCGAGGACGGAGAAGGCGATCCAGTTGGCGAGGAGGACAACGGCGATGGCTTTGAGCTGCGGCTTCGCGATGGTTGGGGGTGCGGTGGAAGAGGCGGGGATGAAGAGGACGGCTATCGCGCAGACGACCGGGACAAACATGTTCATGTGGGTCGTCAGATGGAGGAGACGATGCCAGAGACAGAGGGCGATGCGGTAGGCGTTGAGGTTCGCGGTTGCGTTGTAGCGGAGGAACTCGGGGTTGCCGAAGACGAAGCCGGTTTGGTGATAGTGATAGGCGTACCACGCTGCTAGTGGGAGGATTGGCACTAGTAGCGCGATTAGCCAGTTTCGGTGAGATGAGCGGAAGATGGCTTCGTCGCGGTTGCGGATGAGGAGTATTGCTTCCCAGAGGGCGAGAGCTGCTGGCGTTACGATCGCCGTCTCTTTGGAGAGAGCGGCGAGGGAGAACATTAGGGTGGCTAAGAACGTGCTTTTGTGGCGTGTTGGTTCGGTGCGGTCGAGGTAGAAGGCGAGTCCCCAGAGAGTGAAGGCGGCGGCGAAGATGTCGGCGTGGGCGAGCGTGCTTTGCGCGAACCAGATGGGGTAAATCGCGGTCAGGACGACGGTAACTGCGGCGACTGCGGAGGTGGTGAGGTTTTTTGCGAGTTTGAAGACACCTAGCAGGGCGGCTGCGGAGACCATGCAGACCAGGGTGCGGGTGCCGCTGACAACGTATCCGGAGAGGTGCCACCAGGCGGCGAGGAGGATGGAGGGGAGGGGTGGGTGGGCGTTGGTGGTGGTGGTCTGCGGGATCAGCGTGCCGGTGCGGAAGAAGTCCCAGGCGGCGGGGATGTAGTAGCCGGCTTCGTCCCAGAAGTAGGGGAGGCGGAGGAGGCGGTAGTGCGCGAGGTATACGGCGACGAAGAAGAGCGGATAGAGCATCCAGAGAGGGATGTCGCCGATTGATTGCTGGGCGTCGTTTCCTGCTCTGCTTAGGAGGGTCACGCTTTAGTTGACGGGGCCGCCGGAGTGAGGGAGTTGCTCGAGGGTGATGGAGCCGAAGGTCTGCTCGTACTGGGCTAGATTGTGGCCGAGCACGTTCCAGAGGGCTTTGGCCTGCTGGGGGCTGAGATAGATTCCCTGGAAGTTTTTCACGGTGAGTTCCTCCGGGTTCTGCTGGCTCATGGTGCCGAAGACGAGGAAGAAGTCCCAGACGCTCATGCGGACCTGGACGCTGTTGGCGTAGCCGTCGCGGTAGTCGTCGGTGTTGGAGAGCTTAAGGGTGGGCTGGTCTGTTCCTTGGCGTGGTCCCTGATGTGGCGGCTGGTTCTGCTGGCTCATTGCGTCTCTTTCCGGGGGTTAGATTGATGTTTTGGTGCGGGAGAAGGGACTCGAACCCCCACGGATTTCTCCGCTTGGACCTAAACCAAGTGCGTCTGCCATTTCGCCACTCCCGCAATCTTCGTTCAACAGGGCGATGTTGTTGAGAAGAGCCACCTGCCACGACTAGCCTATGGCAAAGGGGTGTCGATTGCAATGTTGGGGGTACCCCCCTCCTCCTCCTAGGGTATTTTGGGCGTAAAATATTTTTTTTCAATAGTTTGCAGAGGGGTTGTGTCTGCAAAATATTCATAACAAATGAGTTGCTTGCAAAATCTCCTGAATCAATAAGTTAGCCCCGGAGGGTGTCTCCATCCCTGCGAGGCTTGTTTGTTTTTCGATCTCTATATTCATTATAGCGAATCGAAGCTGACTAACATGCCACGCGGATGTGGTTGGATGATAAGGAGTTAGATGGTTTTGGGGCTTGACATGCGATTTTTGGGCGGAAAAGGAAGAAATAAAAATAAGGGTCATAGCAAGGGCAATGGATTCAGTTGTTTCGCCTTTGGGCTTCGCGTCGGTTTTTGGTAGAGCGGTGGTTGCGTTGGCGTGGCTTTTGGGGAAGTCCCACTTAGGTGGTTCAGGCCGTGGTCGTGAGCGTACTTAGCACTTGCGTTACAAAACAGACAGAGACATGCGTTACAGCGGAGCGGAACCCTGATGGTTCCTAGGCTTTGGTCTTACGTACGATGATTCGGTATGCCTGGAAAGAGAGTCGGATCGTGGATCCACGCCTGCAGTTTCTGTAGAACTACCAAAAAGAGGAAATGTCGGTCTCGGATCTCTGCCGTGAATGGGGGACAGTTGCGGCGATGGCGCGTCAGGCGCGACACCTGGCGGTTGCTTCATACAGACGATAGCCTGGCTCGGTCGCGACGCCATGAGGAAATGCTCTCTCGATTTTTTGGTCGTAACAATTCGACAGGAACCGATTGAACTCCGGCCACATCAGCAGTTTCTTGTAGTTTCCCACGCCCGCCGGGAACAGGTCTGGTGTAATCACTATGAACCTGGGCTCCGTCTTTTCCATCGCCTGTAGAAAAGCCTCTCTGCGAAGGAGGATCTCCGGTGTGGCGTGAGAGACAAACAGATACTCGTCATAGATCATCCCGGTACTTTGCATCAGGCGCATGTCATACAGCACACGGCTGCAGCCATCGATGCTGTCGATGCATTGAATCTGTCCACTGAGAGCGCTGCCTCCCACGGTGGCCAGGTCGTGCTGAAGGGCGATCTCCATATCGTTTGGCCATTTGAGGCGAAGGGCGTGGAGCATATAGATAGGAGCGAGAACCGTTCCAAAGAGTAAACCAATCACTCCGATCCAACGAGACCTTCCTGTGTATCTTGCCGCCTCGGTCAGTTCGAGCGACGCCAACAGAAAGAGGCAGGCAACCAATGGGTAACGGTGATAAGGAAATCCCTTCATCTGCGTAAAGTATGCAGTGAGACCGACGGCGATACCGATGAGAAGAAGCAGCCGCTCGATATGCTTTCCGGATGACGGCATCGTGCCCATTGCGAGAAGACAAAGGGCGCTCAGGAAGATCAAGGATGGAGTGAGGCACCATTTGATGAGATACCAGAGGCCGGGAAAACCGAGATGCACGTGCATCGGTACAAGGACCAGCAGAGCAAAAAAGAACGGTTGGAGCAATCCGAAATGGACGAGATATACGGCCAATACCAGGAGCGGCACCAGCAACCCGGCCAGGGCGACAAACAGAGTTCTGACTCTGCGATCGCGTGGCAGCAGAGCCCAGAGCGGAATAAGTAGCGCCAAGGCTAAAAGTCCATATGGTTTGATCGTCGTGATAGACCCTATCGTGAATCCGAGTGCAAATGCCCAGCGAAGCCGGTCCCGGCGAAGCAGCAGAGCTGCGAATGCAATTGCCCATAGCAGACCGGCAGCGATCACGAGATCACGCTGGCCAATCTGCATCATTCCGTCCCGGCTATGGAAGAGAGCAAACAGACACGCTGCGTAGAGAGCGGCGAACCGGCTTCTGCGCCACGCAATTACAGACATCGCCAGCCCGGCGGAGAGCAGTAGAAGCAAATCATAGAGTCGCGAGCCGAGAGCTCCAGCGCCCAGAGTGTGGGTCACACTCCAGTCGATGAGGTAGGTGCCCAGCATGTTGGGGTCGAGGATGTCGCGGTAGGGCCTGAAACCATGAGCGATCAGAAACGCAGTGTAGTGCATGATGGAAGCGTCGGCTACAAGAGGCCAGCTCATGGTCCGGATACAGAAAGTAAGAGTGCAGGCAACAAGGAAAAATCCGACCGATATTTTTACGTTCGACTTCTCAATAGAAGATTTGATTTTTCGGGAGCGCATTGCTGCGAGTTAGACGGATGCCATGGCGTAGTTGAAAGCTCAAGTCACTGCAGATTCATAGTTTGACCCGCAATACCGCATAGGTCGCCGCAAGGGAGTCGAAACGGATGTCCCCGGTCCACTTTGTAACGAATGTTCCGGTACACTCAGCCGTTGGATGGTAGGTGAGTGTAATTTTGTGGTTCTTTGGTGGTGCTTATGTGCTCAGTGTTTGATGAGCCACATGACCCAGCTTGCGGCGATGGTGCCGCCGACGAAGAGGGCGAAGCAGAAGGCCCCGAAGCGGATCATCATGCGTGGGTCGGAGCGCTGGGTGATGCCGAAGACGATGGAGGTGAAGAGAGAGAAGAGGAGGACGGCTCCGAAGTGTGAGATGGTCACGAGCGCTTCCTCCCGGTGGCCAGCGAGTGGGCGTCGACGGCGGAGATGATGTTGAGCAGGCCGGCGACGACGATGAATTTCGTCCCGTAGTCTGCGGTGGCTACCTGGACGGCGGCCTGGCCGAGATCGAAGATGCGGGCGAGGACGTAGAGCAGGCCGTTGCCGAGGTCCCCGGCGAAGTTGAGGATGTCGAGCAGGTCGCCGGTGTTGGGAGAGTAAATCTTGCCCTTGAGCGCGAGGCCTATGGTGAACATGGCCAGGATCGAGACCATGAGGAGGCTGCCGCGAATCCATTTGCGCAGCATGAGATGGCCTGCGCCGGGGATGAGCCAACCGGCGATGAGGACCATGACCGGAAATGACGAGGATTGTGTGCGGGCTTGTGCGGAGACGTTGGTGGCCATTGCTGATTTTGATGATAACAGGGTGGGGGACTCCTCAACTGATCAGCCATGTGGCGAATCGATGCCATGCCGCGCTCGGGCCGATTACGGCTGCGCAGAGGATGTCGATTGCAAACAGAATGCAAGCGGCCGCCATGCCCGCGTAAAACCAGCGACCTGCGGATCTATCCCCCCACCGTCCAGCTGTCGATGCTTGCGTGGCGCTCATTTGACTCTCCAGGTATTCGATAGAGATGCCCATTTTCGCGTCTTGAGCCGTCCCCCGATACGTCCTCGCCCCGGTGCGTTTTTCGGTTTGGCTCCTCCCCGTTCCTTGAAGCTTTGGTTCGATGTTTCCTGGCGCTGCAGGTGATTAGGCGCGGACGAGTTCGGTTTGGATGCGGCCGGTGACCTCGGCTTTGCCTTTGCGGGCGATCATGTCGACTTCGCTGCGGACGCCGAATTCGCCGGGGAAGTAGAGACCGGGTTCGACGGAGAAGCAGGTGTTGGGCAGGATGAGGCGCTCGTCGTGGGTTTCGAGATTGTCGAGATGGGCGCCGTTGCCGTGGAGGACGGGGCCGATGTTGTGGCCGGTGCGGTGGGTGAATGCGTCGCCGAAGCCTGCTTTGCGGATGACGTTGCGGGAGGCGTCGTCGGCCTGCCAGCCGGCGATGGGTTGGTTGGCGGCGAAGGCGTTCTGCACGGCCTTGATGGCGGCGTCGCGGGCGTCGCGGACGGTGGTGAAGATGAGCTGCTCGCGGGCTGAAGGTTCACGGTTGACGACTCCGGTCCAGGTGATGTCGTACCAGACGGAGGTGGGCTGGTTGGCGAGCTGGGCCCAGATGTCGATGAGGACGAAGTCTCCTTTGCGGATCGGGCGAGAGCTGGAGGCAGTGGGTTCGTAGTGGGAGTCGGCGGAGTTGGGGCCGGCGCTGACGTTGGGGCCGTGCTCCCAGACGAGGTTTTCGCGGGACATGGCTTGCTGGAGGTATTGCACCATGGCGTGCTCGTCGGTGCCGCCGTTGCGGGCGCGGGCGCCGATCTCTTTCCAGGCAGCGTCGAGGATTTGGTCGATGCGTTTTTGCGCGACGTAGTGGGTGGCGAGCTGTTCGTCGGTCAGGACGGCTTCGAAGTGGCTGACGAGGTCGGCGGAGCTGACGATCTGTTTGCCGAGGTCGCGGAGGAGTTCGATGGTGCCGGCGTCGACCATGGAGATGTACATGATGGCGTTGCGCGGGGAGTACTGCATGGCGATCCTGGTTGCGCCGGTAAGGAGCGTTGCGATCTGAGACTCGAGCTCCTGCCATGAGGAGTAGACGGCCTTGACGCCGGGGAGAGTGTCGAGGCGGCCGGCTTCGATGCGGTGGACGAGTTTCTTTGGCTCGGCTTTGGAATCGGCGGGGATGAAGTAGTACCAGCGGCGGGTGACGTGGGCGTTGGGATCGAGGCCGAGGATCGAGTAGGCGAGAGGATCGCGGTGGTGGTGGTCGTAGAAGAGCCAGCCGTCGATTTTATTTTCGCGGAGCGCCTGCTGGATGGCGGCGAGGTCGAATTTGGTCTCGCTCGTTGTCTCGGTGATGGTGTTCGGCATGGACCCTCCCCCTCCTGGGTTAAAAGTGTGCAAAGTCTTCAAACCAGAAGACATGAGTGTGGACTTGTTGGTCAAGTCTTCTGCGTTTAAATGCGAAGGCCCGGCGGTCGGCCGGGCTTTTTCGCTGATTTAAGGTTATCAGGCGTGTCAAGGATTTAGCTGTGGGAATCAGTGAGTCAGCGGCGATAGATCGTGGACATCGGGTATGAGTTTATATCATAATGGTCATATCAATCATTATGGTTGGAGGTGGCAATGATCACAGAAGTGAGTGCTGTAAATTTTCGCCAGAATCTTGGGGAGATGCTGAATCAGGTGCAGTATCGCAATGACAGCATCGTGATCAATAAGGATGGCAAGCCTGTCGCGGCGCTGGTGGATGCCGATCTGTTTGCCCGTATCCGTCGCATGCGTGACCGCTTTGATGCTCTGGCTCAACGGATCGAGGAGGCTTATGCCGAGGTGCCAGTCGAGGAGGGTCTGGCTGAGATCGATGCTCTGGTGAAGAGAGAACGAGCGCGCTGATGCCGGGTTTGCGGGTAGTGCTGGACACCAATGTTCTGGTGTCGGGGTTGGCGTATCCGGGAAGTGTTCCGGGACGCATTGTCAGTGTCTGGCGCCAGGGTGGACTGGATGTGGTGTTGTCGCGGTACATTCTGGATGAAATGAGCAGAGTGCTGCCGCGCCTTACACGGGTACGGCTGGGCCACGACGAAATTCGTGATTTGGTGGATAGCTTCATGTTTCTGGCCGACATCGTTGAGCCTGATGGTGGGCGGGATGCGAGTCTTCGCGATGCTGCAGACCAGCAAGTGCTCGGGACGTTGCTGGCATCGAAGGCAGACTACCTGATTACCGGGGATAAAGACTTGTTAGCGCTCGCGGAGAAGTATCCTATTGTGACGCCAGCTTCCTTCTGGGAGCGGCATGGGTAAATCCGGCATGGGTAATCTTGAACGAGCGATCTTCAATCTTTGAGCGATCCGATCTTCGAGGCGTAGATGTAGCCTGCATTGCGTGGTTCTGCCGGATAGCCGGCGTCGTCGAGCCACTTCACGCGGAAGCCTTGCTGCTGGAGCCGTTGGATAATCTCCTGCGGGTTGCCGACGGTGTTGTGGACCTCCATCGCCAGATTGTCGACCCCGTCGAGCCAGCGCACCGAGTCGCTAAAGATGCCGAACTCGGCGCCTTCGATGTCCATCTTTACGAAGTCGATGTGTTGGAGACCGTAGGTCTTTATCAGTTCCTCGACCGTGATTGCCAGGTTGGTGTCGAAGCCGTAGCTGTCGCACAGGGCGTGCAGGGCGGCTGAATCGTGACGCAGAGACTCTCCGCAGAGGACGCCTTGATGAATCGTGATGCCGGGAGTGGTGACTACGATGGAGCGGAACGCATTGTCCGGGTAGGTGAGGGGATCGACGCCAACCACTCTGCCTTGCGGACCGGCGATCTGCTTCAAGAGGCTGGCGACCACGCCGGTGTTGCAGCCGAGGTCGAGGCAGGTGTTGAAGCTGAGCTGCTTGAACTCGCGAAAGTAGATCTGACGGACGAAGAATTCGCGCAGAAAGGCGTAGCTGTTGCCTGCTGTGGTGCTCATGGCGTCGACGTCTACGGTGAAGTCGCGTCCGAGCAGGCAGAAGCGCAGGGTGCCGCGCATGTCGCGGTCGGCGGAGTAGAATTTGCGCTCGCGCAGAATGGTGGGCGCATGGCGCAGGACAGCGCCGTACCAGCGCAATGCCTGCGATTTCGGCATCGCGTGCCAGGTGTTGATTGCGTCTCCGGCGAGGCGCTTCAGTTGATGGGACATGGTCGCTTCATAGTATAAGATGGCGGCGAAATGGCAGAGACTTGAGGCGCTGCGAGGGTTGAGCAGGCCGGTGATGCGCGGCGTTCGGCTGACACGGCGAGTGAGCTGCTGCGGCTGATGCTACCGTGACGACAACAGGGCCGGGAATTTGTCCCGGCCCTCGAGTGGTGTGTGGTGGATATTGCTCAGGCGTTGACGGAGCTTTCGGCGGTGGCTGCTGCTGCGGCCGCGGCGGCTTCGCGTTCCTTTTCGGCCTTCTCCGCTTTTCTGGCTGCGGCGGAGTTTTGACCGAGCTCGGCGGCGAGGGTTTCGGTGGTGAAGGATTCGATGATATCGCCTATGCGGATGTCCTTGTAGCCGGCGAGGTCGATGCCGCATTCGACGCCCTGACGGACTTCGCTGACGTCGTCCTTGAAGCGCTTGAGGGAGGCGATCTTGCCCTTCCAGAGCTCTTCGCCTTCGCGGAGCAGGCGGACCTGCTGGTCGCGGCGGATGAGGCCGTCGGTGACGCGGCAGCCGGCGATCTGGCCGACCTTGGTGATCTTGAAGACGTTGAGGACCTCGGCGCGGCCGGCGTAGTTCTCCTTGAAGACGGGCTCGAGGAGGCCGTACATCGCCTTGGTGATCTCGTCCTGCAGCTCGTAGATGATGGAGTGCAGGCGAATCTCGACGTTTTCGCGCTCGGCGACTTCGGCGGCCTTGCGGTCGGGGCGGACGTTGAAGCCGATGACGACGGCGTTCGAGGCGGAGGCGAGGAGGACGTCGGATTCGGTGATGGCGCCGACGCCGGAGTGGAGGACGCGGACGCGCACCTTCTCGGTGGACATGCGCTGGAGCGAGTCGGCGAGGACCTCGACCGAGCCCTGCACGTCGCCCTTGAGGATGAGGTTGAGGTCCTTCATGCCGGCTTGCTTGATCTGCTCGGCGAGGCCCTCGAGCGAGACTCGGGAGCTCTTGGCGAGCTGGGCCTCGCGCTCCTTCATCTTGCGGTACTGGGCGATGCCCTTGGCCTTGTCGCGGTCGGCCATGACGAGGAAGGTGTCGCCTGCGTCAGGCATGCCTTCGAGGCCAAGGATTTCGACTGGAGTGGAGGGGCCGGCTTCGGTGATGGCGCGGCCGCGGTCGTCGAACATGGCGCGGATCTTGCCGAAGGTGTTGCCGACGATGTAGCTGTCGCCGGTGCGGAGGGTTCCGTTCTGGACGAGGATGCTGGCGACGGCGCCGCGGCCGCGATCGAGCTTGGCTTCGATGACGGTGCCGACGGCGGGACGGTCGGGCTGGGCCTTTTGCTCGTTGACGTCGGCGACGAGGCAGATCATCTCTTCGAGCTTGTCGAGGTTGATGTGCTTCTTGGCGGAGACTTCGACGAACTCGGTGTCGCCACCCTGGTTCGAGGGCTGCAGGCCGCGCGCAGCGAGTTGATTGATAACGCGCGCGGGGTTGGCCTCGGGCTTGTCGATTTTGTTGACCGCGACGATGATGGGCACGTTGGCGGCGCGGGCGTGGTCGATGGCCTCGAGAGTCTGGGGCATGACGCCGTCGTCGGCTGCGACGACGATGACGACGATGTCGGTGACCTTGGCTCCGCGGGCGCGCATGCGGGTGAAGGCTTCGTGGCCGGGGGTGTCGAGGAAGACGATCTCGCGGCCGAAGGCGGGGGAGTCGGGCTTGGTGATTTTGACCTTGTAGGCGCCGATGTGCTGGGTGATGCCTCCGGCTTCGCCGCCGGCGACGTCGGTGGAGCGGATGGCGTCGAGGAGCGAGGTTTTGCCGTGGTCGACGTGGCCCATCACGGTTACGACGGGCGAACGGACGATCTCGACCATGCCCGTGGTGTCTTCGAGGAAGCCTTCGATGGCTTCGTTTTCGAGCTGCTCTTCGACGGTGATGACGGTGGCGTCGGCGCCGAAC